>JGI12048J13642_11608502_pt1 | contig 39648 bp, 54 predicted proteins | sample ElkSlonscriptome_16_FD_13642 | JGI IMG/M metagenome (IMG submission 13642)
GGAGCAGGCGGGCCGGCTGACGCGTCCTGCCGTGACCGGGCCAACCTGGCGACCGAAGGCGCTGACCCCAGCGGGCGTGACCGACCGGGACCAGCCGTACGCCTTTCTCAACCGACCGGGCCAGCCTTACCAGACGGCCCTCAACCCGGATGCGCCGGTCACCGGCGCGCCCACCTACGGGCGGCCTGCGCGCGACTCGAAGTTCTACGCCGATCCGGTGGCCATCAACCGACCCGAAGCACCGCTTCCGCTCTCGCCGCGACAGGGCACCCTGCAGCGGCAGATGGTGGTCAGTCCTCAGAACCCCGCTGTGGCCATCCCCAACGTGCGGTCCACGGGTGTCTCGGGGCTCGGAGCCGCCGACAAGGCCCCCGCCTCCCTCGGGCAGCTCTTCGCGGCCGGCACCGTGGCTGGCGTCGCCGTGGGTCTCATGGCCATGGCCATGAAGAAGCCCTGAGGCCCCAACGAAAACGGGGCGCTCGACCCCAATGTCGAGCGCCCCTGCCATGAACGAAGTACCGAACCTCCACCCTATCCCGGACCCGCGATGCTCTGCAAGACGAACCCCGACCAAGACGGCATCTTCGGCAACACGTACTGCGGCGTCCCCAACCCGCAGGTGCCGCACCTGCATCCTTACCCGACGCGCTACCACGGCATGGTGGGCACGGTGCCGCAGAGCTACCTGCCGTACCGCGTACGGCCCTATGCCAAGGACCCCTACGTCAGCAAGGCGCCGCCGCTCGCCCCTTGGGAAAAGCGGGGCATGGGGGCGGTGCAGGACGCCAACTTTGGGCTGATGGCCCATACGCTGGTCGGCGGCGTCATCGGCGCCGCGGTCGCTCCCCAGCGCGACCAGCGCTGGCGCTGGGCGGCAGCCGGGGCAGCCATCCATCTCATCGCCGGCACGGCGCATTCGGCGTCGCTCGGCAACACGGGGATCGGCCTCCTGGCCGCCGCAGCCCTAGCCAGCAAGAGGTAATGTACCGCTACCCCGCACATGCCCCCACCAATCGGCCGCTGCCCCCTGGGTTGCGTCTGGCGATGGGAGACGAAGCGCCGCAAGCGCCCCCGCAGGGCGAAGAAGGTGGCGTGCTCGACGACTTCATGACGAGCGGTCAGCTCGCCACCACGATGCTGCTGCGCGGGGCCGTGGGTGTCGTCATCGGTGCGGCGGTCGCCCCCGAGGGCAAGGAAGGACTGTGGGCTGCAGCCGGCTTCGCGATGGGCGCGACGGTCGGCGAGGTGGGGATCGTCGGAATTGCGCTCGCGCGCATGTGGGGCAAGTCGACATGAGCATCATCGGACTACACGGCTACGAGCGTGGCGTGGGGGCTCCCCCGCCGGTCACCGACGACAAGGCGATCCTGTTCGGGGTCATCGGCGCGGGCCTCGTCATCGCCGGCATCATGGCGATGCGCAAGGAGGAAGAGGAGAAGCTCGCCGCGAGCTCGAGTCCCGAGGCCTCCAAGGCGCGCGAAGCGGAGCTGCGCCGGCGCGGCTACGAGGTCGAGCGCGTCCCGCTGAAAGGCGGCGGATCGGCCGTGCTCAAACGAGGCCGGGCCCTGTGGCCCTGAAAAGGAAAATTCAATGTACCCAGTTCATCACCCAGTTCACTATCAGCGCAATGTCGCCGGCTTCGGCAACACCTACGAGCGCAACCCGATGGCCGCCGTGAAGATCGGTGCCCTCGGCGCTGCGGTGCTCGGCACCACGGCCTTTTTCTCGAGCGCGCCGAGCAAGCGCCGCAACCACACCTTGGTGGCCGCCGGCGTCGGCGCCGCCCTCTACATCGCCGGCTACACGGCGATGAGCGCCTGAGCCCCTTTCCTCACCCATGAGCTACGCGACCACATCTCTGGGCTACGCCATCACGACGCCGGCGGGACCCATCGACGTGCCCATCGAGCCCATCGCGAATGCGGCTTACGATGTCGTGTGGCCGCGCATGCAGGAGGACTTGCGTGAGGAGCTCAAGCGCGAGCGGGTCAACACCGCAGCCATGGTCGCCGGCGCCGTCGGGCTCGTGATGGCCGCCGTCCTCTACGGGAGGTCTCGATGAAGAAGCACAACTATAGGCCCATCGTCCCGACCGCATTCATCGAGCGCGAGCAGCGGGTCGCGCTCATGGGGGCCTCCAACTACGAGGGACCGATGACCGCGCAGCGCGCGTTCCATCCGTACGTAGGCCGCAAGACGGCGCTCGGCGACACCGGCCAGCCCTTCGACCTGAACGCGCCCGGCGTGGTGCGCGAGATCAAGACCGCGCTCATCGAGCTGGCCCGCGCCGGCGCCGACCCGCTCCGCAACCCCACCGATCCCATCGTGGAGACGACGTGGAAGCGCCTCAGCGACGAGATGGGTGACCCGCAGGCGGTCGACGCATGGACCGGGGCCGCGGCCGACCAGTACGTCACGATGCTCTCGCGGTATGGCGACATCCGGGGCGACCTCGACGGCCCGTTCACGCAGCTCGGTGGCAGCAAGTTCGGCAAGTACGGCATCGTGGGAGGCGCGCAGCCTACGGCTCACGGCCTCGAGGTGCTCGCCGGCGCCGTCCGTCGCGACCTCGGCCGCGGCATGATGCCGCTCTACGAGAGCTGGCGGGGTGGCATGTTCGACCCGCCGAGCGCGGTCAGCGCACCGGCCCCGACGGCCAGGGTCGAGCCCATCACGACGCACGGACCCTTCTGGAACCCCTTTGGCTACACGCCCGCCTACGACGGGGGCGATCCGCAGCTCAAGAAGGCCGTCGACGACGCCGACGACCTGCTCGTCAAGTGCATCACGACGCAGATGATGGCCGACAGCGAGCAGCGGCGGGCGGCGGGATTGCGAGACTGCCTCGGCGCGACGCGCGAGGGTCGTCACCACCTGGTGCTCAAGCTCAACGCCTCGGCCCCGGTGCCCGATTGCGGCCCCGGAAAGGTCTACCGCAAGGACCTCGCGCGCTGCGTGCTGAGCATGGATCTCGAGCCCCCGACGGTCGAGGACTGCATTCAAGCGCACATGACCCTCGAAGGCCGCAGCCGAGAGCAGGCCGTGGCCATCTGTACCGGCGAGGAAGTCGTCGACGAGCCCGGGGGCGTACCCACCATTCTCGGTGCACGGGTCACCACCGGTCGCGCGCTCCTCGCCGGCAGCGCCGTCGGCTTGGCGCTCTGGTTCGCAGGGCGACCCCAGACCAAGGACCGTTTGCGACGGCTGTGGCGTCGCTGAGGAGACAACCATGAGAATGACCAGCGCCCACTCGGCGAACATGCCGTACTGCCCCCCGGGCTACAGCCTGTGGTGGAACGGCCACGCCTACCAGTGCGTGCCCGCCACCGCGCCGCCCCCTCGCGTCGATCCGCCCCGAACCGGCACGCCCCCCCGGGCGGCAACGACGCGGCTGAGCACGGGTCGTCGCATTCGGCGTGCCCAGGACCTGCGGCGCGTCATCCCGCCGGGGATCCGTCCGAGCGCCCGCGCGATGATCCCGCCAGGGATCCGCCCGAGCCCCCAGTACCTCGCAGGCCTCGGCGAAGCGGGCGACTTCGATGCCGCCGCCACCGCATGGGGCGCTCTGTCGACCGCATCGCTCGGGCTTTCGGCCTACCATGGCTACAAGCGCAATGACTCCGTCGGCTGGGGGCTGTGGTGGGGCTTGATGGGTGGCCTGTTCCCCGTCATCACGCCCGCCATCGCCCTGGCGCAGGGCTTTGGGGATCGAAAGCGGGGCTGAGGCCGTGTTCGGCAGCAAGACTCCTACCTACAGCGTCCAGTACTGGCTCATCCCGCTGAGCCCGGTGCAGTTGCCTCTGGGGCTCGGTTTCGAGCTAGGCCCGAAAGACCACCTGCCGACGCCGGAGGAGGACCAGAAGGTGCTCGCGCGCTTCAAGGCGCTGATGCGCCTGTACCCCGGGGCCTACGAGTTGCGCCGGTTGTACTGGCCGCAACGCGGCCCGCACGACCTCACCATCCAGCGGAAGGTCATTGGCCGCTGGACGAGCACCCAGTGGGACTTTCCGCGCCCCCCGACGCCCTCTTTTCCCTTCTGAGGGAGCTATGCCTGGATACCGACAGCGCTACCGCAACATGATGCTCACCAGCTCGGTGGCCGACCCCGGCAGCCAGCAGGCCATGGTGCGCGCGGTCTGCGAGCGTTCCGTCGTGCCGCCGGCGATGTTTCCGGTGACCGTCACCGACGGCACGCACGAGCTGCAGATGACGGGCATGGCCGACGCTATGCGGATCGGAAGCCCGACCGACTACGTGCGACCGACGGTCAGCCACAAGACCGCGCAGCACATCGCCGATCTGCTCGGCATGGTGGTGCCGACGCCCAAGATGATGGACGCGATGGCCGACCAGGCACCCTTCCAGGTGCAGAGCTACTCGCCGCCGCACATTCTCGACCCCAAGCGTGCCGATGGCGTCGGCGGCGGCAACTTCGTGCGCAGCGAGAGGGTCGCCGGCACCATCCAGCGCAGCCGCGTCTCGATGGAAGAGGAGAGCGACCGCATCGATGCGATGCTGCAGCACTTCGGGGTACCCATCGGACAGCCCCTCCCGCCCGGTACGGCCATCAACCAGGTCGGCAAGGTGTGGGTCACCGACGTGCGCCTGCTGCATCCCGACGCGCTGAAGTACGGCAAGGAGACCGGCATCAACTACGGCTTCTGGGACACGCGCGGACCGCGCCCGAGCATCTCCAGCAAGAAATACAAGGTCTGGCAGCGCCCGGGCGCCTTCCACGACTTCACGCACACCGACTACAGCCAGCGGCTCGTGCTCTTCAACCCTACGGCGGCCATCCGCGGCGGCAAGTACGGACCGAACTGGGTTACCGTCGATCTCGACGACATCGGTCTCGACGAGGATACCGCCGGCCTCATCAACACGGGCGGCATCCCGATGGCCATTCGCCATCCCTGGCTCCCCGTCTTCCAGAAGGCGGACTGCCAGACCATGATCGCCTCGGGGCCCGGAGGCGGAGGGGGCGGCAAGCCGTCGGGCGGTGGCAAAACCCCACCGGTGGTGCCGTTGCCGACCACGCCCACGAAGCCGCCGCCGTCGGCGCTGGCCGCCAGCAAGGTGACCGAGGTGCAGTACTGGCTCGTCGGCACCGACGTGCTCAGCGCGAACAGCCCCGCGGCCGGCGCCTACCTGCGCAGCCCTGCCGGCAAGCGTCCGCCGACGACCGACGAGGACCGCGCCGCCGTAGGCGAGTTGCGCCGGATCGCCAGCGCCCGTGGTGGCCGCGGCACCTATGAAGTCCGCAAGATGGTTTGGCCCCTGTCGCAGCTACCGAACGGCGTGCCGGACCTGCGGGTCCAGCAGGCCACGCTCGACCGCTTCACCCTCGGTGGTATCGTGCCGCCAGGAGGCGCGAACGTATGACGAGCGAAAATAGCAACGTGGTGGACTTCAGTCCGGCTTTCCTGACGGACTTCAGCGAAGCGAAGGGGCGGGGCTGAACCGATGCAGGCGGTACCGGGAGGCAGATACGACGTGCAGCTGAAGCTGACGGGTGGACCGGCGGGGATCGATCCCAGCGGCTGGCTCGTCGGCGCGATGCATGCCGCCTACCCGGGCGCCGAGGTCGAGGGCTTGCGCAAGATGGCCGGTGGCCGGTACGACGTGCGCCTGCGATGGAAGAAGCGCGAGGGGTCCATCTCGCCAGGCGACGACGTCAGCCCGGTGGTCGATGGGATCACCGCTCCAGGGCTGCCGATGCCTGGCGCGACGGTCGACGCCGTCAAGCCCATCAGCCTGCCCCCGGCGCCCATCGCCGTGCGTAGCGGCTCGCTGCCGGGGGCGGCGGCGCCGGGACGGTTCGGTCAGGCCGACGCCTGGAAGGCCGTGGTGGCCGTCGTGATGATTGGGGGGACCGCCTTCGCCATTCATCGTATGGGGAGCAAGAGAGCAGCATGAGCCTTCTGACGCAGCTGGCCGAGTCGCGTCTGAGCCAGGGGCTCGACGCCATCATCGCGGAGTTTGCCCCCGGGCAGCCGCTGCCGGCACGTTTGGTGGTCGCCGACCAGGCCGCGCTGGCGGCGATTCGACGCTATAAGCCGGACTTCACGGTCAACTACGCCGAGGCCCGGTCGCAGGCGCGCGACATCGACGCGTGGGCCGAGCGCCACCAGCAGGAGTTGGAGCAGGTCATGGCCAGCTCGGCGCAGCGGCTTCCGTCGCAGTTGCAACTCGAGATGGGCAACCGTCGGGCGCAGGCTTTTTTCCTGTCGAGCTACGCTGAGGCGGCGGCGGGGCTTCCGGCCTGGACGAGCGGCGCGGTCGAGGCGGCGGCCAGCCGGCCGGGGGTGCAGCAGATCAACGAGCGCTTCGCGCGCATCGACGCGCAGCAGCGGCTGGAAATGTTCGCGCTCATCGTCAAGCTCGACCGCGAGGGGACGCTGCAGCAGGTCTTCGTGCCGCCCGAGCAGGGCAGCACGCAGGGGCTCGGCGCCATCCCCCCGTTGTGGTTCATCGCGGTGGTCTTGGTGATCTTCGCCGCGGCGCTGGTGACGGCCGTCGTGCTCTTGCGCCGGGTCGAGCTCAACAACCGGCTGCTGCGTGACCTGTGCCGCGAGGCCATCGAGGCGGGGGAGACCGACCCGCGCTTCGAGATGTGCGTCGAGGCGGCGAAAGCGGGCCAGAAGAGCGCCCTCGAAGAGGTGCCCAAGGCCATGGTGCTGGGGCTGATGGGCGCGGCGGGGGTCTACGCGGGAATGCGCTACGTGCTGCCGTGGGCGGTCGAGCGCTTTGCAGGGAGGAACTGAGGCCATGCGCTACTCCAAGTTCGACGAGCAGACGGGGATGTACACGGTCTACGAGGACCGCAGCACCCACCCCCTCAACGGCGATCTGCCGGTGCCGGCGCTGCGGGGTGCGGTCAAGAACATCGGCGTTTCAGCGCGCGAGGCCGGCCGTCCGTTGCCTTCGGGCGCCCGCAAGATCGGCCACTCGTGGCACCCGCAGGGCGTCATCGTCGCGGCGCACCCGCGCGGCATGCTCAGCGGGCTGGGCGGCGTCAACGACGGCGCGCTCGGGTTGTTCTGGGTCGGCGGAGGCGCCATCGCCGGCGGGCTGCTCGGCAGCGTCAAGGACAACGTCATCGGCGGCATCGTCGCCGGCGGCCTGCTCGGAGCCGCTGGCTATCACTACAAGACCGGCGGGGGCAGCCGGACGTGAAGGCAAACCGTACCAAGCGTGTGCGCCTCTACGACGCAGAGGCCGATGCGCGCAAGATGCGCCAGACGTTCACGGACCGTCCGGTCGAGTGCGAGGAGCGCTATCCCTTCGACTGGCCGCCGGCGCTCCAGAACGTCGGCGACTCGCTCGCGGTGGCCTACGCATCCGACAAGTGGAGGCCGAAGGACCGCTACGGCAAGCGGCAGGTCGAGCTGTACAAGCACCTGGCCGAAAGCCGCAACCAGGCGCTGGCGGCCCCGGGACTGCTGGTGGACTACCACGAGCGCGACCGACCGTGGCCGGTGCGCGGCCCGATGGTTTCGCTCACCGACGGTGAGCTGGAGATGCCGACGCATTTCGCGATGCTGGGGCTGTTCGAGGAGATCTGCCTCAAGCTCTACACCGCCGGGAGCGACGAGCGGCCCAGGTTTGGACGCGCTCAGGACGAAGGCGTCGTGCACTGCCATCTGCGCCACGCTTACCTCGGGGGCAGCATGATGCGCCTCGGCAAGCGCAAGCGGCCCTTCATCTTCGTGTTTACCAAGGCGCACGGGGTGATGTTCTTGGTCACCGGCGACGAGCTCGACGTCGAGAAGGACGGCATCGTCGGATGAAGCTCGTCGCCACGCACAAGTCAGACCAGAACGAGGCGGCGCTCGATCCGTGGAGCATCGTCCACGTGGGCTCGGGCATGGCGGCCGGGCTCCTCGACCTTCCTTTCTGGCCCACGATGGCTGCCGCCGTGGCCTATGAGTTTGTCGAGCACCAGGTGGAGCGCTCCGAGCTCGGGCAGCGCTTTTTTGCCAGCTCTGGCCCCGAGTCTACGGCCAACGCCATCATGGACGTCGTCGTATTCGCGGTCGCTTATCAGGCTGGACGCGCCTACAATCGGCGCTGAGACCTCACACCTCATGCCACGAAGGCGAGGCCATGCGTAAGACCCAAGAAAGCCAACTCCGCCAATATCGACGCAAGCTCGGCGACGCGCTTCGGCGCGCCGACGACGTGGTCGGGCCCATCAAGACCGCGCTCGTCGAGCGAGGGCTACGCTGGGAGCCGGAAGACACCCTCGTCGCCATGATCGCGGTGGACGACCTCGAGCAGGAGGCGGGGGAGGTCTTCGTGGATGTGGTCGACTTCGTCAACCGCTACCAGAAGAGCTTGACGGAGCCCGAGTTCGAGTGGCTTGCCGGCGGCAAGAAGCGCGGCCAGGGTGGCGCGGTTGGGAGGCTGAAGGCGGGGGTCCAACTGCTCGACAGCATCGACAACAAGAAGCTCCTCGCCCTCGAGGACAAGTTCTTCGAGGAGGGCACCGAGGTGAGCGCCGGCCATGAGGCCTACTTCCTGGGCAAGTATGGCTCAGGTGCCCGCCTGCTGCGCAAGGCGTGGGTGCACCTGTACTACGCGACGGCCCGCAACAAGCGGGCGCGCCAGGTCAAGCTATCCGAGCGCGAGACCAAGGCGTGGTTCAACCCGCTGACGCCGGGCGTCCGCGACAAGATCCGTCAGGAGGCCTTCGAGGCGGCGGCCGAGACCGGAAACTACGTCGAGATCTACACGAGCGACGGTGAGCTCATCGACTGGGCGATCCCGCCTTCGACGCTGCAGGAGGCCGAGATGTCCACCGCTCGCCGCGGTGAGCGTGGCCAGGTCAAGCCTCGGCTGCCCCTCGGGGGCCTGTTCAAGCGGAGGGAGCCGACCCCCGGCATTCGCATGGCGCCGGACGTTACGCCCGAGCAGCAGGCGGCCGTTCGGGTGCTCATGCTGGAGCGCCCGGGGATGGGTCTTCGCGAAGCGGCCGAAGAGGTTGGCATCGAGGTCGTGGCCATCGAGCAGCTCACCCCGAACCGGCCGCGGGTCCGTCGCGGCAGCGACTTGCCCGAGGGCCTGGATCTCTTCAACATCGACTTCTGAGAGCGAGCACATGGAATTTGACGACGTAGACGAGCTGGCTTTCGTGGACGGCGGCCCCGAGGACATGATCCCGGGACCCGCCGACTTCGCGGCGCCGGCTGGTCCTCCCCCCCGGGCTATCCAGACGCAGTCGCGCCACCCCGAGCAGGGCGCCCGGCCGCAGCTCGAGGTCGTCGACGACATGATGTTCGTGGACACCGCGGGTGAGCCGCCCGTGCCTGGCGGCCCCCCCGAGCACCACAGCATGCGGGTGCGTCAGCCGACCGTCGACGTCTATGGCCCCGGTCCCGGGGCGCGCCCTCCGAGCCCGCACGGTCCACCCCCTCGGCCGATGCCCGGTCCCGGCGGGCCCCCTCCCCCGTACCATTCGCAGGCCATCGGAGCGACGCCGGGTCACCCTCCACCACAGCGAGCCATGGGCCAGTCTGGCGGCGGCAACGGGATGCTCGGACTGAGCCTGCTGACGCTGACGCTCGGCACCGCCATCGGCGCCAAGTACAAGGGCATCGCCGGCGCTGCCGCTGGCGGCCTGGCCGCCGGCGGCGCCATGAACCTGCTGCGCGCCAGCCAGCAGTACATGAGGGGCACGCCTCAGGCCGACAAGGAGGGTCGCGTCTCGGCGACCTACGGCGTCATCGGCGCCGCTGGGGCCGGGCTCATCGCTTATCGATACATTTTCGACCAAGGCAAGCGCGGCGGCGACCCGGATGCCTTCAAGCCCAACCCCGAGGATGACGTCGACGATGGGAACGACTGCGACATTCGTCCGGTCGGGCCCTGAGCCTCCCTCTCCGAAAACACGTTCCTGGTACAGGTAGAGCGATGAACACGGCCCCCACCAACGTCATGTCCGACCCTCAGATGACGGTCGAGACGCTCTTGCGCCCTCAGAACGACTACGAGTCGATCTACGGCGGAGAGAGCCGCAACTCGCCGCTCTACTGGTTCCCCGGTGGCGAGCCGCTCGACGAGCGCGCGGGGCAGCCGGGCATCGACGCCAATCTCATCCGCGGCCTGTCGGTGTCTCCGGGCAGCACGCTGCACCTGTGGTTGCCGAACATCAACTACCTCATCGCCAGCGACCCGGTCACATTGCGTGGCTATCAGTGGGTGTTGATCTGGCGGATGCGCAACATCGTCGACTACCGGCAGAACCGAAAGCCGTATCATCTCATTCAAAATCGTGGCGTCACGGACACCTCGGTCACCCCGAACGAGGCGCGGACGCTCATCCCCGCCGCCTACGACACCGAGGTCTTGAACGTGCAGCCGACGTTCGCGACGCAGCAGCCGGATGCGAGTCGCCCGGCCAACTCCCTTCGCCCGCAAGACATCGTCGCCAACGGAGACCGGCTGCAGGGTCCTCTGCTCGACGCGAGCGGTACCGAGGGCGCGGTGCAGCAGGGCGTCCGCGACCCGACAGTCGACTCGACGGCGACTCGGCCCTACTGGCTCAAATACGCGGTCAAGGTCCCAGCGGCCGACGAGCTGGTCCTCTGTTGTCGCCGCACCGAAGGGCCCACCAACTGGACCTTCGATGGCATCCAGCCGGCAGACGCCGGGCTGCCGCCCTTTCTCGACAATCCCGACAACGGGGTATTCGTTTGGCGCGCCATCGACAACAGCGGTGCGGGTCAAGACCACACCGACATCGGTGTGCCGACCTCCTGAGGGCAGCGCGGCGCCTCAAAGGCATGGCGTGGTGGCACCTCTCGTCCGTGGTACAATCCGCCGATGGAACTGTTCAACGCAGCGTGGGCCTGGGTCCAGATTCACTGGGTGGCGGTGCTCGCCATCGTGGCCTACGTCGTCGTGAACGTCGTGCCGCGCAAGCACCCCGACGAGCAGAGCGGTTGGCGGAAGCTGTTCTGGCTCGTGCTCGACCGTGTCAGTGTGCTGACGGCCGACAAGGTACCTGGTAGGTTCAAAATGATTCTGGCCGCGACGCCGCGCTCTGAGCTTGGGTTGGAGCCGGATGAGGCCACCAACGAGCCCGACGCGGGCTCACTGAGCGAGTGAGTGAATGAGCAACGACATCAAGGATAGGTTCGAGGACGTCATCGAAAAGACCCGCGGTCTTTTCGACGGTACCCAGGCCGGGCTCGAGCCCGGCCTCGCCAACATGGAGTCGGTCGACTCCGACGTGACTCCCGACGGGGCCGTCTATCAGTTTCGGTGCCAGGGATGCGGCAACACCGTGCAGCTCGTCGTCGAATATCCCGAGCTCGTCGCGCTCAAGTTCAAGCTCAGCCCCCACATCGCCTTCCAGGGGCCAGCCGCGAGGCTTTGCCCGCAGGCCTCGAAGTGGTTGCCGCAGCACGGCAAGTGGAAGCTGCAGCAGCCCTGCGGTGCCTGCAGCTGGAACCTGCGCCTCGAGCTGCAGAAGAACGAGCCGGAGGGGATGCTACGGCGTGCCCGCCGGGAGGACTACTTCGGGGGACAGCACGAAAAGGCACTGAGCGAGCACTGCAACGCGATCTATCAGCGCATGCGCTCGGCGGGTCGTCCCCGCGGCTACTGAGACAGCTCCCTGGGGAGGCGCGATGGGCGAAGCGGCGGTAGAGCTAGAGGAGGACGTCGAGATGGCCTACGCCATCCTCGAGCCTCACTACGACGCCGTGCGGGACTTCTTTGCGGAGGCGAGACCGCAGGGGGCGCCCGGGCCGCTGTGCAAGGCCCAGCAGACGAAGCTCCTCGTCGACGACTTCGTGCGCGACAGCCCGCGGCACTACGCCGCCTGCCGCGACGACGGGCGGCTCATCGTCTTGGCGCCGCAGGCCGCGCGGCTGCCCATCGACACGCTGGTCGCCATCATCACCCACGAGTTCGGGCATGCGACCGACTTCCTCTACCCGGCTCGCTTCATTGGTCGCCGCGACGGGCCGGCGCAGTGGTTTCCGGCGAGCGCCAAGAAGCAGGGCCGCATGCGCCGGCTGTGGTCCGAGCGCAGCGACGACCAGATCGAGTGGGACGCCGACTCCATCGCTTGGGCCGTCACGGGCAAGCGCATCCAGTACTGCGGCCGTTGCATGCTGCAGTGCTTCTCGGGGGGCAGTCCCCGGCCGGAGGGCCTGCGGTGAGACAGCTCGACCAGATGACGACGCCGCAGTGGATGGCGGTCCTCTTCGGGGCCGGCGGCGGCCTCGGCGTCGCGAAGATGGCGCACGAGCACCTGCGGGTCGAGGGCGTCAGCGACGAGGAGCGCAAGCACATCCTCATCGTGATGGGCTCCGCGGCGCTCGCCGGCGCGGCCATGTACCTGCTCGACGTCCCGAAGCACTACGTCGTGCTCGACGAGGAGACCATCGATTACTGGAAGCAGCGGGGGCCCGCGTTGCCCGAGCTGCCCGAGCAATGGGGAACCGTTCCGTGAGTGACACCGGCATCGCAGGCTTCGTCATCAACCCCCGCAACGGCCAGCCCGTGCTGATCGAGTGGGACGGCGAGAGGGTGGACATCTACCGCTGGAAACCCGACAAGGGGGACGACGTCAGCCGTGAAGGCCGAGGCTACTTCGAGCGCGGCAGCGACGAGGGGGCGGAGCTGAGCAACTACCCGCGCGTGCACACGCCGTCCGGCGTCTCCACCAAGGGACAAGGCTTTGGTACGACGCTCTACACCGGGCTGTGCCTCGTGGCGCATGGGGCGGCCGAAGGCAAGTGGCGGATCCCGCCCTATGAGGACGGCGACGGGATCAGCTCGACGCCCGGCACGCGAAGCGCCGCGGCCGAAGGATGGTGGGACAAGGCCGTCGAGCTGAACGTCGCTATCCGCGAGGAGTACGCGTCGCAGCGCGAGGACGTCGAGGTGGCCGTCGACCCCGACGACATCGAGTGCATGGACGAAGACACGTTGCGGGCGGCGGTCGACGCACACGACGGGGGCAGCGTAGGCCTGACCTACGTCAACAGCCTCAACGTGGACATCGAAGTCTCGCGGGACGTCGACGTGATGCACTACGAGCGCGCCTACGAGAGCAACCTCGTGATGGTGTACTTCGACGACATCATCGACATGCACTTCGCCGATGAAGGGGACATCCGCGAGGTGTGGCAGCACCTCGTCGAGGTAGACGGCTACGACATCGGTGAGTTCGACGAGGACGTCTTCGTCGCCATGGACGTGCGCTTTCTGCCGCCGCAGGCCGTCAACCTGTTCGCGGTCATCGCGCGGACGCAGGGCGTCGACGAGTACCTCATCGAGGCGATGCGGATCCGCAACCAGTTCGGGCTCGACCCCGACGCCGATCTGGGCATGCGGCAGCAGTTGATGAAGTTCACGCCGAACGGCCCGGAGCGACAGGCCGCCGGCGAAGCTCTCGAGCTGACGGCACTCGCGCGCAAACGAACGGGCTGGAAGAAGCTGAGGGCGTTGCCATGAGCCGCTACCCGGTCCCCAAGACCTTTCGCGCCCAGATGTTCATCTGGCTGATGATCCTCAGCCCGGTGCTCATCGCGCTGGCCCTGTTCGCGCTGCTCTACTGGCTGTTAGGAGGCGTCAAGGGCGCCATCGGCTCGCTCGCCGTGCTGCTCATCTTCGCGGCTGTGACCGAGTGGATCTGGCATGACCGCCGGGAGACGAAGGACGACTAGTCTCGGCCAAGGTTGACGGGTCAGGGTTGGCGGGCTAGCCTTGCGGGCATGAAGACCTTCGAGAACCAAGCCGCGCAGGGTGACCTGCTCATCCTTCGCGTCGACGCCGTCCCCGAAGCCGCGGAGCGCATCCGCTCCAATGGCGACCGCCACGTCGTCGCCCACAGCGAGACGGGACATCATCACACCATCCCCTCGGATGCCGAGCTTTGGCGGGAGCCGGGCGACCCGATGGTCTGCTACCTGCGGTGCGACAATCCGGTGGTGTTGGAGCACCACCGGCCCTTCGATACGCATGCGCCCATCCAAATCCCCGCCGGAGTCTTTCAGTTGCGACGGCAGCGCGAGCACGCCCCCGAGGGTTGGCGCCGTGTCGAAGATTGAGACGCTGAGCGCGGAGCAGTGGGCGGCCATCGCGCGCGAGCGCGAGCGATGGGTCGCCATCGGCACCTGCACCGAGCCGGCGGACCGGGAGACGACCGAGGAGGTCATCTCCGACTTCTACCGGAGCCTTGGCAAAGAGCCACCGAGCTTCGTCTGGGGCAACGGGCCGCTCACGAGCGGCCTGGCCGCTGCTGCGTTATCTAAGGAGGACCAGCTCAGGGTCCAGCTCGGGGACCAGCTCAGGGACCAGCTCGGTGCCCAGCTCAGGGGCCAGCTCCGTTACCAGCTCAGGGCCCAGCTCTGGGGCCAGCTCGGGGCCCGGCTCAGTTACCAGCTCGGGGCCCAGCTCAGTCGCCAGCTCAGTGGCCAGCTCCCCCACCAACTAAACAACGGATGCTACCTTGCGCAGCCGGCGTTCTGGGTGGGTCACCATACCGTTTGCCGCGACGTCGTTGGGGTGGAATACGCTCCGCAGCATGACGGTCTACTACGGCAGTGGGAGCGCCTAGCCGCAGCGTCCGGGTGGTGGTTCCCCTACGAAGGGGTGTGCTTTTGCTCCGAGCGACACGAGCGCATTCGTTTCGACGCGGAGCGCCGACTGCACTGCGAGAATGGCCCCGCCATTCTGTGCCGCGACGGCTTCGCTGTGCACGCGTGGCATGGGACGCGGGTGCCGGCGAAGTGGATCGAGCAGACGGCCGACGTCGACCCCAAGCTGGCGCTGACCTGGGAGAACGTCGAGCAGCGCCGCTGCTTGGCTGAGATCATCGGCTGGGACAAGGTCCTCGACCAGCTCTCCCCCGCGGTGGTCGACGAGGACAGTCCGGAGGTGGGCAAGCTGCTGCGGGTGGATCTGCCTGACGCGCCCGGTGAGCAGTTCCTGCAGGTGCGGTGCGGGACCGGTCGCACGTTCGTGCTGCCGGTGCCGCCCGATGTGACGACGGCGCGCGAGGCGAACGCGTGGACGTACGGGCTCGACCCCGAAGCGTGGGCCCCGGAGGTGAGGACGTGATGAAGAGACTGTTGGTGACGGGAATAGGCCGAAGCGGGACCGGCTACATGGCGAAGCTCTTGACGGACGCGGGGATCCCCTGCGGCCACGAGGCCATCTATGATTCGGGCACCCACGAGCCCCCGGACTGGGGGGATGCCGTGGCGGAGTCGAGCTGGTTTTCGGCGCCGATGCTGAACTCGGTCCGCAGGGGGACCTTCGTACTGCATGTGGTTCGTCACCCCATGAACTGGCTGGCGAGCTGGGCCTTCACGGTCTGGCGCCCAGAGCGTCGCAGCGCGGCTCCCACTCAGTACATATCGCGCCACCTCGGCGAGGACTGGTGTGCCCGCGCCGAAGCCGACCCCATCGACGCGGCCATGGCGCTGTGGGTGGCGTGGAACCGCATGATCGAGGCCGACCCGTGTCCTACCCTCCGCATGAAGGTGGACCACATGGACCACCAGGAGGAACGCCTCGAGGCCGCCTTTCGGCACATGGGGGTGCAGACCAACGAGCTGCGGAAACTGCTGCGCAAGGTCCCCCGCAACGTCAACAGCCGTCCCCACGAGGGGCTGACGTGGAAGCAGGTGAAGGACAAGCCGTCGGCGGCGCGGTTCCGGGCCAAGGCGGAACGCTACGGCTACGAGATTGGCATCACCGAGCACCAGCTGAATCAGGAGGGTCGCTCGTGAGCTACGTGAGCAACGAGCTCCGTGACGTCGAGCGCAATGTCTTCGACTTGTTGTTGAAGCTCGGGTGGGAGAGGAACGTCTACCCGGTCGGCATGCCGCTGCTGTCGCCGGACGGCGACGCCATTGCGATGCCCATCTCCCCGTGGCGCATGGTCGAGGTGAGCCTGAAGCCCGACGACGAGACGGCGCCGCCGCAGTTCGTGGAGCGCCAGCGCCGAGACTTCTTCTATCGGCCCCTGACTCTGGGGCGCGAGCTGGAGAGGCTCGTCGACCTCTATGGCCACAGGGTCATCGACGCGTTGGACGACCGGATCCCCGTCGCCCTCCCGCAGCACGGACCGGCTCCAGTGCAGCCATTGGGACTCATCGTCGAGTACGGCCTGTCGTCGAGTCGCACCAAGCAAGCCTGGGCGGAGATGCTGGTGGGCTATCCCGCCATGATCAAGCCGGGGATGGCGAGCCCCGGTAGCGCATCCCGTAAGCCCCGCTGCTGCGTCATCGACAGCCCGCGCTATGCGAGCGGGGAGCTATACCACATGATGTCCCTCGCCGACGTGCTTCACATGAACGGCGACAGCACGACGCCCGGTCACGTGGTGAGCACGAGAGGCTTCTGGGACGTCGACCACGCCAAGTCGTGGCGGTCTCTCATGCGCCTCGTCACTGACGTCGCCCCAGGGGGCGCGTCTTGGGTTCCGCTCAGCAAGGATGCGGCGCTCCGCAGCTACACGCGCTGGCTCGCCTACCACCCGGACTTCCGGCTACGCCCGGATGAGGTATGGGGCCATTCGCAGGACGACGAGCGTTACTACGGGGACTTCGAGACGCGCGAGGAGGCCATCGCAGACGGCGAGAGGGAGTATGGCGGCGAGCCCTTCTACGTCTGCCCCGGCACGTGGGTGCGGGGGGAGATGCTGTCCGATGCTGTCATCAACAAGTGGCAGGTCAACGACAACGTGAACGACTACCTGCACGAGTTCTGCGGCGCGGAGGACTTCTTCGAGCTGTCGGAATCGCAGATGGCCGGGCTACGCGCAGCGGTGACGGCGTGGGCGGAGGGCTTGGATCTCGGCGGCCTGTGGATGTCGGACTCGTCGCGGCGGCAGAGCATCGAGCCGTGAGGCTTGATGGCCATCGCTATCTCGAGGCATCCTTGAAGGCATGGCGAAGCACGAGACGCTCGTAGAGCACCTGACCAAGACCAAGGCCATTCAGCTCGCGAGCGATGCCGCGAGCGCTGCGTTCGGGCTCCAGGAGAAGCTCAATGAGGTCGAGGATGACTTGACCAAGGAAGAGCGCGAGCACTTCAGCGGGATGGTGGGGATCATGCTGTCGGCCAGCGCGGTCTACGCCCAGATCGCCGCCGGTCAGGTCATCGACGACAAGGTCTTCTACGACGAGGATTTCTGGGACGACGCCGACAGCCCGAGCGCGGTGCGCGGCTTCGTGCGAGAGCAACAGGACGCCGCCGACGCCGCCGACGACGACTGAGCTCAGCCCCAGCGATGTAGCTGTAGCGGCCGGCCGGACGGCCCTCGCCCCAGGCCCCACAGCGGCGTCGGCTCCCACATGGCGGGGTCGTAGCCGCGCTCGATGTCGAGCGCGTGCTGGTATCGGCTCAGGGTGAGCGGCACGGTGAGGTTGGCGGGTACGCCTGGTCGGCGGTTGCGCGGATCGGGCCGGGCGAGCACGACGGGGCGCCCCTCGAGGTAGGCGAGCACCGGGGGCGGACCGTACGGGTCGAGCCGGCGGGTCTTGGCGATGGGGTCGAGCCGCGGCCGGATGGCGTAGCTCGGGCCGCCGGTCATTACGCCATAGCGCATGGCGCACCTCCTTGGGGCTGGTAGAGGCGACTGCCGGTGGGCTTGGCGAAAAAGCCACCCCCGAACACCATGAGGTTGGTAGCCATTTGTAGGGCGTTGAAGTCGTCGGAGGCCCCGCCCCCCCCGTCGCCGATCCCCTGCTCCTCTTCGATCATCGCCGCATCGAGCGAGGTGATGTCGCCACCAGAAAGCGCGGTGCCGTCCGCGGCGCCCATCGCGAGCATGGTGCCGGTCAGCTCGAAACTGCCGCCCGCAGATGAGCCCCATTCGAGCCCGATGGTCTCGCTGCCATTGCGGGTGTTGGACAGGGCGCCGGCGAGGTAGGCGGTGTTGGTGGTGCCAGACCGTGTCCAGATCAAACGGTAGATGGTGTTGTTGCTGTTCGTCTGCAGAAAACTGACGTTCCCGTTGGTGAACAGGTAGAGCGTCGAGGCGTCGGCGTAGACGGAGGCCTCGTCGTCGTCGTCGCCGAGCCAAACGTAAAACCCAGCCGCAATGGACTCCACGCGCAAGAGCGCGAACAAGGTGAAGTCGCCACTCAGAGACAGCCCACTGTCGAACCCCCCCGTAGCGCCGTTCTGAAGCACGGCGCCCGGCCCGGTGCCATCCCCGAGGGGGTCGCCGTCGTAGGCCGGTCCAGAGCCGTTGGGTGAAGCAGCCGTGCCGCCGTTGGCGTCCTGCCACGACGTGACGGTGCCTGCGACCTCAGTAGGGCCGAACGTGTCCGTCCTCAGGTGAAGGCGGTTCCACGTGGTGATGGCGTTGAAGCTGGAGCGCGCCATCAGGAGAACTCGAGTGCGGCGCTCGCGTAGTAGTTGGTGCCGTCGAAGTAGAGGCTGACGAGATCGACCGAGCCACCGGCCGTCGAGAGAGTGGGGGCGGTGCCGCTTGGCCAAAGGACTGCTGCCGGCCATGTCACGGTCCGGCTGCCCGTGCCGTCTTGGATGAGCTTGAGGATGAAGTTTCCGGGGCCGAGGGGGTCGGTGAAGGTGAACGTACTGTTGGCGGTCAGCGTGATCCGCTGCTTTTGGCCTTCGTTGAAGTCGATGGCCGCAGCCCCGCCGCTGTTGCCGTTGTCGAACTCGGCCGCGAAGGTGCCTGTCTGCAGGCCGACGAGGTTCTTTGCGACGCTGACGACCCCGATGACGTCGGACAGCGCAGCAACATCCGTCGTGACGCTGCCGAGCGACAGCTCCTCGCCAGAGCCGCTCACATCGAACTTCAGGACGTCGGCTGCGTCGACCCCGCTTCCGCCGAGGTCGACCAGGCCTGAGCGCTCGACGAGCAAGCCGAAGCCGTTCGTCTGGTCGACGGTGAACAGCTGCGCCGCGGCGTCGGCGGCGATGGTGCCTCCGTCGTTGATGCGGAAGGCGCCCTGCGAGGCTGTCGCGAAATCGGACAGGCCGATGGAGCAGGTAGCCGCAGCAGCGTCGAGCACCGCGCCCGCGTCGACGATGACCAGGGGGCTGCTCGCGTTGCTTTGCCCAGCATTGCGCTCGCCTGGATTGGTGCCCGACAGGTCGACGCGCGATCCCGTTCGTAGATCGATGATGCAGTCCAAGAAGCAACACGAGGCGAGGCTGAGGGCGGTGTAGGCCGTGATGCGCGTGTCGAAGAGACACCCAGTGATGAGGTGCGAGCCGTCGAACAGGATGATCTCCTGGTTGGAGCTCGACCCGAAGATGCAGGCGGAAAAGACGTTTCCACGGTCGCCGAACAGTGGCGCGAAGGCACCGTTGACGTCGAGGTTGTCGACGAGGAACTGAGAGCCGACGCTGTTGACCGACTCGACCTGGGTCATGTCGACGACTTCGTAGTCGTCGCCGGCGGTGGGGGTGATCTCCCCAAAGGTACTCGGGTTGTAGAAGGGGCCCGTGCGGGCGGTGTTGCTGCCGAGGTCGTCGAGAATGAAGGCGTAGGCGCCACTGTTGGCGCCGCTCGTCAGCTTGACTTTCTTGCCGATGTACGGGCTCCAGTCGGCGACCCCGCTGTCCTCGATCTGCCCATCGGTCACCGGTGTGGTGGAACTGTCCCAGGCCTGACCGCCGGTCAGCGTGCCGCTCAGCAGGGTCGTGATGTCTTGTCCCTGCACGATGCAGCCAGCGGTGAAGTTGCCCGCCAGCTCGATGTTCTCACTCAAGCTCGTGAGGATGTTGACCGTCTGCAGAATGGCGACGTTGCCATTGTTGATGCGACGAGCGTACTCCGCGAAGGTCGCCAGAGCGGTTGCCGGCGTGTCGCCGGCGTTGGTGTCGTCGCCGCTGATGGCGTCGATGTAGAAGGTCGCCTGCGTCAGCGACGGGTTGGTTGAACTGCCGCCGCCGGGCAGGTCTTCGTAGGCGCCGGTGTTCGTGGATACTTGAAGCGTGTCGGTCTCGCCGTTGTAGCGAAGGCGGGCGCGACCCGGCTTCGAGACGCCCACCCTTCGCCCGTCCGGAAAGTCGAAGCCGCGTCTCTGCTCGCCTTGCCAGTCCCAGTCGCCTACATCGCTCATGACTGCGCTATAGTATCCTGGGTCGTCTGAAATGCGCACCTGGCGACGTTGACCGGTCAGGTCTGGCCGAGGTAGGCTTTCGAGCTTCATGACGCGTAGTCCCAGACAGCGGCGCCGGGCCCAGCAACAAGCAGAGATCGAGCGGAGGGCACGGCTCGCGTCCGCAGAATTGGGCGTGGAGCTGGCGGACGTCGATCCTCTTTGGACGCGCTCGCTACGCGTGGTCTTGCTCGGGCGCACGAAGCGTCGCCTCGATGGTGGTTTGGCGCGCAGCGTGCGCATGATCCAGGCCGACCTCGGCTCGCTCGGCAACAGCGTCGTGCTGCAGTCGTGCAACGAGCCCCTCGCGGAAGAGCACCTCGACGGCGCCGACCTCGTCTGGCACTACGGCGACGAGCAGCACCTGGAGCAGCAGCGACGGGTATGCGCCAAGCGCGGCGTACCGCTGCTCGTCAACTCGCTCTTCGATGGGACGGTGGACCGAGAGGTCAGCATCGAGCGCCGGGCGGAAGGCACCGATGACTACTTCGTGGTCTTCACCGAGGGCGCGCGCGACAGGCTCAGCGCCGTCCCCCGCCATCGCCTCGTCGTGCTGCCCAAGACGGTGCGCAGCCTCGAGGCCGACGGCGAAGAGCTCTACCTCGGCAGCCGCAGGGGGATCTGCATCGGCGAGCTTGCCAAGCTCCGGCGCGAGCGACTGGTGCACGGGATCGACGTCTGTGAGGTGGTGCAGGCGATCCGGCGCGTTCTTCCGACCGAGCCCATTTTGACCTATGGGCAGTACACGACCAAAGAGCATCTGCCTTTCGAGCACACCCAGAACATCCCCAAGCCCGGCGACGGCATGTCGGAGTTCATTCGCAGCTTGCGCTTGTGCATCTGCCTGACCGCTTGGGAGACCTACTCGATGGTGCCGGCCGAGGCTCAGTCGGTCGGGGTGCCGGTGATCTACCGGCGCATGCCGCAGTCGCTGAGCGAGCACATCGGGATCACCGGAGTAGCGGCCAACAGCGCCGAGGAGGTCGCGATGGCGGCCTACCGGCTACTCAGCTCCCCGGTGACGTGGCGACACTACGCCAACGCGGGGCTGCTGAACCACGCGAGCCGAGCCCGACCCGCCGCCGCGCTCGCCATGGACATGGAACTGAGGCGCTTGTTGATGCGCCGAAGGAAAGGGTGCACATGAAGAGCTTCGGAGAGGGATTTGGAACGGCTCGAGAGCGCTACAACGAACGCGTTCGGGAGCACATCGAAAAAGGCGGCGGCCAGTTCGTCGACAAGGCCATCAGCGTGCCGGGTGGGCTCTTCATTCTCAGCCAACTGGAGGCGCAGCGGGCGGCCGTGCAGGGCGAATTTCGGGTGTTGGACTTCGGGACGGGTTTCTCGACGGTCTTCATTCTGTCGTGGATGCAGATGTCCACCGAGGACACGCGCTACTTCGGCGTCGACCACGACGAGCAGTGGCTGACGTTCATCACGAGCGTCGTGGACGAGATGAAAGCGGCGCCCGAGCGCGCGGCCTTCCCGAGGTACTACCTCAGCACGCGCAAGCAGTTCTTCGGGGCGCCGAAGGAGGCCATCGGGCGCTTCGATGTGGTCATCGTCGACCACGGCCCGGGGCTCGACGAGCGCGCGGCGGACATCCCGCGCCTGTCGAAGCTCGTCAAGCCCAACGGACTCATGCTCTTCGATGACTGGCGTCCGAAGCACGAGGGTCGCGTGCGGCGCGCGCTCGATGCGGTCGGCGGCGCCGACAAGTGGCACATCGGCAGCGGGGGCGACGCACTTCGACGCTTCGAGGGCGACAAGAGCATCGGGTGGGCGCGGAAGAGGTGATAGGATGGCCTCGATGAAGCGACGACAGCTATTGGGGGTCGCCGCGCTCGGCGCCCTGCAGACGGGGTGCACGGCGGCGGAGTTTTTGGCCGGCCTTTCCAAGGTCGCCCAGGGCAGTCAGTACCTGCAGTCGGCCATCTCCGTGGCTCAGGCCGGCGCCGATGCATTCTTTCGCCGGCACCCGAGCATGGACCGGGAGACAGCCGTGGCGACGGCGCTCCGCGTGGCGCGGCAAAGCGCCGCCTCGCTCGATGCAGCGCTCGCAACCGCGGAGAGCCTGCACGAGGGGGACCTGTCCGCCGCGCGCGAGGAGGCTCTCAATGCTTGGGCCGCGCTCAAGAGCGTGCTCGACGAGTTCGGCATTCCCCAGGCCACGCCCCCGGAGGGTGGCGCGGAGAACACCTCCGCACCCGAGCCGGAGCCATTCGAATTGCCCGAGCGCGACAAGGTGGAGGCCCTGCTCAGCTCATGACGGGGGCGCGCGATACGTTCCCTCAGGACCGTCACTACGAGATGGAACTGAACTACGAGCTCGAGCGCGCGGGCATGATCAGCTGGGCGCTGCTGCTGTGCCACTACGGGCTGCACGCTGAGGACGGCGATCGGATCTTCCAGCGCATCGGCCGCGTGCCGCTGTCCACGCCGGCCGTCCCGGGCGACGTGGTGACCCACGATGCCAAGCGTTACGAGGTGATCTTCCGCGTCTTCGCCGATGACGGCAAGCTCGAAGCGCTGGCCGTCAAGCCGTGTGAGGCGTCCTGGTGAACCCGCCGCCCTTCCAGCGCGTGCCGGGTCATCCCCACGCTTCGTACCGCACCTACCACGACCGCCATGGGCGATTCTGGATCGAGTGCCAGTGCAGCCACCCGCAGTGCGGGGCGCGCTCGCACTGGCGCAAGCAGTGCCAGCGACCCCACATGAGTCAGCAGTGGGTGCTGCAGTACGCGACGATGCACGGGCATGGCACACGACCGCGGAGGGCCGGATGACAGACTTGGTGGTATGGCAAGGGCCCGTCTACGACGGCCAGGTTCCCGGGGCGACCATCGCCGAGGCCGAGCGGCGATTCATCCCGTGTGTGGGCGACGGTATCCGCACTGGCCGTCCTCACTGCCCGGCGTTCGGGGACCAGATCCGCGGGGGCGGCATGCCGGCGCTCCTGAGCAAGGCGGGCAGCAAGCTCAGCCCGTCCGAAGTCGACGACTTGTACCTCGCGGGCTTCTCTGCGGGGGGCTCCACCATCAAGCGTCTGCTCGAGGAGCAGGCCTTCCGCGACCGGACGACGGGGGTCTACCTTGCCGACGCGACCTATACCTCGCGCTGGGTCGACAAGAAGGGGCGAAAGCCTCCGCCGATCGAGGGCTTCGTCGCCTACGCGGTCGACGTCGCCAATGGCCCGGGCGACAAGCTCTTCGTGGCGACGGCCTCCCCCATCCCCAATGGCCAGTGGGCGACGGGGGCGGAGAACCTCGTGGCGATGATGGAGGAGGTCGAAAAGCGCACGGGCAAGACGTTCGTGGAGCGCGCCGACTTCTTCGGCGTCGACCCCGGTCCCGAGAAGGTCTACCAGCTGGGCAACGTCATCTTTGCGCCCTACCCGATGAAGCCGGTGGGGCACGGCCACACGTCCATCGCGACGCAGGTCTTCGAGAAGATCTTCCAGCCGTGGGTCGACAAGGGCAAGGGCCCCATCGACGGGCCCGCCCTCGGGCCCGCCAAGCCGGGCCCCACGCCGCAGCCCCCTGGGGGCGGTCCTTCGCCTTCACCTCCCGACGCCACGCCTCTGAGCGCTGCGGCCAAGGCCGGCGCGGTGGCCGCTGGTGTCATCGGCGGCCTTGCGGCCGTCTGGCTCGTGGACAAATCGGGTTGATGAAGCGCATCCCGATTCCGCGCGCGTGCGAAGACGTTGTCGTCGCCCGCGATGACGACTTGGCGGCCGTCGCTCCGATGGGACGACGCCACAGGCCTCTCATGCCGCTGCTCGAAGATCCGCGGCAAGACGGTCCGGACGTCGTGCTGCCGACGTCGGACCCGCACGTGGAGTTCGTGCTGACCGAGGATGCCGCGACGCCGGCGTTCCGTGCTGCCACGACCGAAACGATGAGCACCTACCCGCCGGCGGTCGCCTACCTCTACGAGCTGGTGGAAATGCCGCGCCGCCATGACGAGCGCCCTCTCTACGCCTTTTGGCGGCAGGCGAGCGGAGGGCCGGCCCGGCTCTCGCGGGCGGAGCGCCGTCACCTCGTGGCGCTCTTTCGCGTCCTCAACCACGAGGCGGCGCAGATGCATGCGCTGCTCGCGAGTGCCCACGACGACGCTGACCGCGTGGCGCTCCTCGAGTCGGCCATCGCCGAGCGCATCGACAAGCAGAGCGAATGGCCCGACGACTACGAGGGCGAGGCGGCGCAGCTCTGGTCCGCGTACGAGAGCGCCATCGGCCTCGCCTACGGCAACCTGAGCGAGCAGGCGCATCCGCTGCTCGAAAGCCTCGGCGAGCTGACGGCCCACGGGATCATGCTCGGCCAGCTCGACGTCGATGCGCTCTCACGCGGGCGCTCGTGGGACCCGCGAATGACTTCGGAGGTGCTCTTGCTGCGCCGGCCGGGCAACATGGTGCCGCTGTGGCCCGAGCTGCTGAGCCTGTCGGTGCCGCGGCTGTCGGAGGTCATGACCGAAAACGGCGCGCCCGGCTACCAGAGCTACGCCTGGACCACCCAGGACTGGCGCGTGGTCATCGTCGAGCCCGGGGGCAAGGTGGACTACGGCGACAAGTGTGGGGCGCCATCGAACCGCACGCGCTCGGGCAAGGTGCGGCTGTGCTTGCCGCGGAGCGTGATCCAGCAGCTCTTGCGCAGCAAAAAGGGAGAGGAGGTCCTCATCGCGCAGGCGCGCCGAAAGGAGCGCGCCGCCGAAGGGGAGCGCGTGCCGTGGGACCCGATGATCCGACAGCTTCACCGCCAACTCGAAGAGCGTACGGTGAAGGACGACCCGGGGGCGTGACCAAAGACCCCCCCGTTATCGCTTGTCGCCGTCGGTGTCGAGCGGCGCGTCGATGGGCTCGAAGTTGTCGGCGAAGTAGGCCGCCGACACGGAGCCACTGGTCGGCGTGGTTCTTGGGGTTTCGAGCGATCATGTCGCCCGCTTTGGGCGAACCGGCCTTCTTGTCCTCGGCGCTGATGCTCACGTTGAGCGCATCGAGGTCTTCCCCGGGCTCGTAGGGTCGAAGTTCTGCGATCTGCTTGCGTCGGTATTGTCTGAACGTGCTCATTAAGTTCTCCTCGTCGGGTTTACCGCCTCTGCTCCTCTAGGTAGCTCGCCAGCATGTCTCCACTGAGGGCGCCTTCGACGAGACGAAGCGACGGCGTGCTCACGGCTTCGACCGGTAGCGGCTCCGCCTCCTCTGGCGCCGGCGGGCGCTCGCCGGGATAGCCGAATTGGTGGCGAGGGAACACACCCTCACGCGCCCCCTCTTCGAAGACGCCCTCCTCGAGGAGCTGGGCGAAGCGGAGCGCGTGCTCGGCGGCAGGGCGGTATTCGGGAGGTAGGCGCTTGAGCAACTCGACGAGGTCGCGGACCGCCTGCATGAGCTCGACGTTGCAGCCGATGACGCGCCGAACGTGCACGTCGAGTTCCTCGCGAGCGTGCTGCACGTCGCGGGGGACGCGCGGCCGGTCGAAGTAGCGCAGGCCAACGTGCGTGATGATCCCGGCGCCGGCGCCGAGCATGAGGGCCATGAAGACGGCCCAGAGCGGAGCGGACCACATCTCAGCGCTCCTCCCAGGCGATCATGGTGACGACGGGCGACACCGGCCGGCGTTCGCCGTCGAAGTGAATGACCTGGGCGCGCTCGTGGAAGCGGATGAGGTCGCCGCCGCAGGGAAGCGCCTTGCCTTCCTGCTCGGCCTTGCGCAGCACGTATTCGAGGATGGCCCGGTCGACTTCCTTGGCGCTGAGGCGGTGGTTGTGACCCCAGGAGCCGGTCTCGAAGGCTACTTTCGCCGCCGCCTGCGCTTGCGTAGGTCGCGGATCAGTTGCTTGCGATGCTCGATGATGGCGCGCAGCCGAGGACGCAGGGGAAGGTCCTTCCACCGACCGCGGACCTTCTTCTGGCCGCATCGTATCCCCGCCTTGGGCCGGTGCATCCCCCCGTAGCCCGCCAGCCATCGATGAAAGAGCGCCGGGCGCCCCGTTCCCCGTTTCTTGTCCCTGCATAACTCTCTCCATGCGGTGATGGCCGAGCCCATCATGGCCAGGTTGTAGGCCGGGCTCAGCAAGCGCGCCTTCGCGGCGCGGCAGTCCTCGTCCGGGTGACTTACCGGGTCGGCGTCATCCCGGCAGCCGAGCTGAAAGCGTGCGCGGATCTGACCCAGGCCGTAGTCCTCGCCGTCGGGACTGATGGCACCTGGACGCCACCGGCTTTCGCTGTGGGCAATGGCCACGGCCGTAAACGGGTCGAAGTCGTGCCGCTTGGCCTGCTTGATGACGAGCCGAGCGTAGAGCAGCCGCACCTTCTGGCTCAGCCCCGGGTTGGAGCGCTTGATGGCCCACGCCACCGTGCCGGGGCTACGACCTACGAAGCTGCCCTCTGCCGTCCGCGGCAGAAGCCACAACATCAGGGCGACGAGCAACACCAACGGACCTCGGGAGCGCATGACGGCCGACGCTACCAAGGATGGTGGGCTCATCGCCACCTCTTTCGGTAGCGGAGCGCGGCAGGCGGCGGTAGCATGGCTCACATGTACCGTATGGTCGGCGTCTCGGGGGGGTACGAGGAAGTGGAGCTTCCGCCGCTGCCGGGTGAAGAGGACGGCGGGGGTCGCCTCGAGGACCTCTTCGATGACTTGCCCCAGGATCCGACGCCGGAGCAGGACCCGCTCCCCGTCTACATCACCGTCGCCGTCGTCGGCGTCGCGGTGGGCGTCGGCTACCTGCTCGTCGCGCGGTGATGTAGACTGGCCGGGACGTGCCCAAGCGACCCAGAGAGAAGGACATTACCGTCGTGCCACCCAAAGAGGTGGCTGAGCGGGCGTCCGTGGGCCTCGAGCTGCGCCGCAGCATGCCCAAGTCGAAGCGGTGCTGTACGCCGGTCGGTATCCGCCGCGCCGTACAGCTGTCGAACCGGCAGCCGATGAGCATCGACACCGTGCGGCGCATGGTGAGCTACTTCGAGCGCCACGAGGTCGACAAGAAGGGCAAGCGCTGGGGGATCGACAGCAAGGGCTACCAGGCGTGGCTGCTGTGGGGCGACGACATCGGCTGGGAATGGGCTCAGCAGGTCATCGAGGACGTCGAGGCGGGAAGCCTGGCCGCGTGAGGAGGCCGGGGTGGTCGCGCGCATCGACCTGAGCCGCCCGCAGAGGGGGATGACCCGCACGGAGCTGACGCTCCGGCAACTTGGAGACGCGTGGCGCTCGCAGATCCGCGGCCGACGCTACCTCGAGGGTCTTGTCGAGTTCCTGCGCTCGCGCAGCAACGAAAACACCTTGCGCGCCTACAGCTACTCGGTGCTTCAGTTCTTCGGGTGGTACGAGTCGCACCACCGTCGCCTCGTCACCCCCGACCTCATCAAGCGCGTCGATGCCGCCGAGTACGACCGGTGGCTTCGGACGCGCGATGTCGGCCTACGCTTGTACTACCTGGAGCGCGACCCCTCTCGCCGCTTCGACGTGATGCTGTTCGAGACGCTGCGCCGCGCGGGCGAGCAGGGGCTGTCCTTCGAGGCGCTCTACGCGGCGGTGCGGCAGCGCCAGCCGGTCACCGAGGCCGAGCTCGCCAAGCGGCTCGCGTGCTTGGTGGCGCTTCGTACGCTCAAGCGTACGCCGTCGCTGTCGCAGATCCGCCGTGGAGAGGTCGACGTCGGTCTACCGCCGAAGCTGGCCAAGCGGGTGGGGATCGACGTGCCTGTGCCCGAGCGCGTCTTCCGCTACTTCGCGCCTGAGAAGAATACCCCGGCCGACGAGCGCGCCACGACGGTCGCGGCGCGGCTGAGTGCGCTCTCTGCGCTGTGGCGCTGGTACATGTCCGCCGGCGAGAACCTGCCGGGCGGGGGCGAGCCCTTGCTCCGCGTCAACATCTGGGGCGAGCTGCTACGCAAGGCCGCCCGGCAGGCGCCCGAGGTCTCGCGCAAGGCGCGCCGCGAAAAGACGACCACCCTGACCATCTTCGAGCGGCTGCTCAGCAGCACCTACCGCGACACGCACGGCACGGGAGCGCTCCAGATGGCGGCCTCGAGGATGCGTCCCTCGGTCATCGAAGCGCCCCCCAAGAAGGCCGGCGCCCGGGCGAGCTACAACGACATCCGTGACCGGGCCCTGATGCTCATGCTCGGCCAGCTCGGGCTGCGGGCGCAGCAGATCAGCCGCATGCAGCGCGCCGACCTCGACCAGAGCGGTCCCGAGCCGATGCTCACCTTGCGCGGCAAGGGGGGCAAGGTCCGGCAGGTGGCGGTGCCTCCGGCGACCATGGAGTCGCTCGCTCAGCTCGAAAACAAGCTCCGCGAGATGTCGCGCCACCAGCGGCGCTACGGGCGCAAGGAGGTCGCCGCCTCCCTCCTGTCCCCAGAGGCTCCCCTCATCCCCGTCGTCAAGCAGTGGGGCGCGAACGCGGGCAAGTCGTCCGTCGCCAAGGGGATCGGTCGCAGCGGGGTGGCCATGATGCTTCGCCGACGCGCGGTGCAGGTGGGGATCCAGCCCGGCACGGCGGAGTTCAAGCGGGTGCATCCTCACGGGCTCCGGCACCTGTTCGCGAAGACGGCGCATCTCGCCGGCACCCCGCTGCCGGTGCTGCAGGCGATCCTCGGCCACAGCCGGGGCTCGCAGACGCTGCAATACGTCGAAGAGCATGACCCGTCGCAGTTGATGTCGCAGGCCTTCCAGCCGCCTACGGAGCCCGAGCCGTTGCCTCCGGCCGCCCCCATGCCCGACAGGCCGCTCGTCGCCGGTCCCGAGACCTTCGAGCGGTTCCAGGAGCAGATCTTGACGCGCCCGGTGCCGGCAACTCCTCGCCCACGACCCGACCCCGCTCCCAGCCGGCTGCTCGCTCCGCCGGAGCCGGCAGAGGCGACTGTTACGCAATTCGAGGTGCTCGTCGATGAGCCGGAGCTTTCCCCGAAGACGCCGACGCCCCCGGCAGAAGAGCCCGGCTTGGTCGGCGTCGGTGCCGAGCCCGTGTTCCAGGTATTGGACGAGGAGGAGGCGGCGACTGAAGACGAGCGCGAGCAGAGCTACACGCTCGACAAGCTACAGGCGATCTACGCCGAGCGCTGGGGGGAGCGTGGCGAGCGCGGCAAGCTCGGCTCCACCGAGCCGACCGAGGAGGAGACGATGGCTGCAGCGCTGCAGAGCGACATGAACCTGCAGCTGCTCGGGGTCACGGCCGAAGAGGTCGACCTCGACGTCGAGGACAACCGGCTGAGCTTCTGCTACGTCGGCGACGACTCGGGCCTCATCTGGTGGGCTGGCTCGACGGGCGCCCTCAAGCCAAACATGCCCGTCATGAGCCCCGAGCAGGCGGGCGACTGCGACCTCGAGTCGCAGAGCGCCATCTGCCGGCGCCTCTCTGCGCTGTGGTCGGACTGGATCGCCGGTGGGGGTCGCGGGCCGACCGGTGCCGCGGCGCTCGTGGCGTGGCTCGCCGAGTCGCTGGAGACCACGCGGCAGGTCGAGGGTGAGCTGCTTCGCCGCGGCGCGCAGTGGGTTCCGCCTCTGGCGCCGTGGGACGAGACGGCCGACGAGCCCCGGGGCATCGAGCGCACGACCTTCCGGGAGCACGAGGAAGACGCCATCGTCGCCTGGTTCGAGACGCAGGCGTGGCAGTTCCGGCGCTACCCGACGCGCGGCCAGAAGGTCATCGACGAGCCGGTGGACTTGCCCGACTACTACGGCGAGGCCGACCCGCTCGCCAGTCTCTCCGTCGATGAGCGGCAAGAGGCGCTCGACTGGCTCGCCGCGCTGACCAACCAGAAGATCAGTCGCAGCAGCGCTCCGATCGTGGGCACCACGGCGAGCCGCGGAGAGGTCGTTCGCTTCGTGCAGCGCATGTGCACCTACGACCAGACGCGCACCGACCTCGGCGAAGCCCGGCGTAGCGGAGCGAGCGACTTCGAAAAGGACCTGCTCGAGCGCGGCATGGCGCAGACGGCCAAGGAGATCGAGCGCATCGCGCTTCTCTACGGTGACGAGCGCATCGACTACCCCGCCCTGGTCGACCGCCGCGTGCGGGGCCGCCGAAGCGGCGCCGACGAGCGCGAGCAGCTCCGCACCTTCTACCGGCGCATCGTCCGTCAGGTCTTTGGTCCGGGGGCCGCCGACGACGCCGTCATCAAGCTCGTGGCGATGTGCGGCAACGTGCCGCTTTCAGAGATGCAGGACCTCTTCCGCATCGACCGGGCCCTCGGCACCATCGCGCACACCCGGGAGACCCAGCGCCGCATGGCCGAGCAGACCGGCGCACACTCCGAGTGTGTGGCGAGGCGGATGGCGCGCGACCTCTGGGAGTTGCAGAAGAAGCACCGGACCGGCAGCCGGCAGCGCGTCTTCAGCCGTCCCGACGAGCTCGTCGAGCGTGTCCAGGCGATGGCGGCCTACCGGGTGCCGTGCCCGAAGGCCTTGGAGTCCGAGCTGCGCTGGCGCCTGCCCGCTGCGCGGCGCCGGCAGCCGTTGCCCGTCTACGAGGCCTACGCCAAGTCCGCGGCCGAATCGGCCGAGGACCGGCCCGACGTGCTGCAGGCGCTCATCGAGGAGGAAATGGAAGGCTTCACGGAGGACTTCGAAGAGCAGATGCGCGCCGAGCTGTTCGCCGGCGAGGGCATGATGGTGCAGAACCCCGGCCGGCCGATGCCCTTCACCGCGGCTGCGGCGGCGTGGCTCCCGACGCCGGTGCAACTGGTGGCGGCGGTCCTGATGGGCGCCTGAATTGCAGGTGTGAGGCTCGTTCGGGTAAGATCCAGGCAATCCCCGCCACGTAACGCCGCCCGCACGGGCGGAGATGTTGCGCGAGAGGTAGGAAGCGATGGCAGATGATCCAGTAGGGGGTACGGTCGGGTTCAAGGGGATCGGCAAGGCCGCGCTCGAGTTCCCGCCGGGCTCGGGCGCGCCGCAGCCGACCAACCCCGGGCGTGCGCAGCTGCGCTACAACGAGGTAACCAACACCTTCCAGGCCTCCCTCGGCGCTGGCGGCTGGACCAACATCACCGAGCCGGGACCCAGCTCCGACATCGTCTTCGTCTACTCCAAAGGCGATCTGCCGACGCCGGTCGGCGGCGTCATCACGCTCGACGCCAGCAAGCTCTACTCCTTCCAGGCCATCGTCGACCTCGGGACGGACCGCATCGATGTCAACGGCTCGGTGCTGAGGGGAGTGCAGGCGCGCTCGACGGGGGTGACGACCGACAACGCCGGCGCAGCCGTGTTCACGACGGCAGGCGCCAACATCCTCGACTTCTACATCGAGAATCCCTCGGGGCCCGGGTTCGACCTCGAGGGCCAGATCGTCGTCGTCGCCAACTGCCGCATCCAGGGGTGCGCCTCGGTGGGCCGGATTGGTGACTGTGCGCTCGGCTTTCAGGTGTTTCGCGTCGTTACCGTTGGGTGCCAAGACGGCATCGACGTCGACGGCACCATCGGCACCGGCGACATCGACACGGTGAGCTTCATCTCGGCCGCGGGCGCTGCGTCCTACATCGGCATCGATTTTACGGCCAACGCCAATCTCGACTATCTGCGGGTCAACAACAACAATTTCCTCCTGAACAACGCCGCCGACCAGGCCTTCGAACTCGACGCCGCGGCGACGCTCGGCAACGGTCTTCCGGGGTTCTTCGTCGAGAACAGCCTGCAGGGCGCAGGCTCGGCTTTCGGTGGGACGGACCAGACGGACGTACGCTGGCGTTTTACCGCCAACGGCGGCATCCCCGACTCGGACGTCGTTGGCAACCTACTCTTTTTCGACAACCCGACGCCGACGGTGATCTCGGTATCGGGCACCTACGTGAACATTGGCACCGGTGCCACGAGCCCGCCTCACGAGGCGTACACGCTCGACACGTTGAGCGAGCGTTTTTCTCTGCAGGGGACCTTCCCCAATCAGGTGTTGCAGTACGATGGCCTGCGCACCGAGACCTTCAACCTCACCTACAACATCGTGCTGGAGAAGGTTGGCGGAGGAACCCCGAACCTGTCGGCGCGCATCGTCAAGAACGGCGCTCCCATCGCCAAGACGGCACGCTCTGTCGGCGTGGCGGGGGCAGAAAGCTCTCTGTCGCTATCGACGCTCGTCTTGCTCAGCACCGGCGACACCGTCACCTTCGAGGTCGCAAACCTGAGCAGCACGACCAACATCATCGTCCGTGCCGCCAATTTGCTCTTGACCAAGAGCAACTAGCGACGGCGCAGCAGCGCCACGGCATCCCGCATCCATGCCTGCAACTCCCCGGCGACACGTGAGCGCTGCTCGTCGCCCGCTTCCGCCGAGCGCCACTGGTCGAGCAAGACGGTGCCGCGAGCCCACACCTCTTCCTCGTCCACCTCGAGCAGCTCGGCGAGCGTGTGCTGGACGGTCGTCTCCAAGAAGTCGTAGCTCGCGCTCAGCTTACGCATTCTCGTGCGGAAGGCGTTCCAGCGCTGCTGTTGCTCGTAGCTCTGGTATCCGTCATCGCACCAGCGACACTCCTCCTGGGTGAGGCTGCTCCCGCCGCATGCCCCGCACAGCCTGGGGGTGGGGATGTCGGCCTCAGGGTCGCTCGTAGGGCTCGGCAGCGTTATGCTGCGCTCCACTGGGATGGGAGGGATGTCGTCGTCGGAGTCAGGCATGGAACGGCCGTGTTGCGGGTACTTTTGCTATTGCGGTTGCGGCCAACGGTGCGCGTGCGGCCAGCACGAGCACGACCGTCGCCGTCATGGCGAGCCGCTGGCGAGCCGTCATCCATGCCCGAACCGTATCACGTGCGAACGGCCCATCGAGGTGCGCCCCGGCGTCATGGGCGCGTGTGCGCTCGCCCTCGGGCACCGCGCAGGATGTATGCCACCTACCGACCCCGATCCGGGCTAGAATGGCCGCATGGCACTCATCGACGTCATCACGTGCGCGCCGTTTCGCCTGAACGGCCCTCGGCCGCTGACGCCCTACGAGTGGACGGTCGTCGATGCGGCGCTCGCCCAGGGGGGGCAGGACGCGGGCAAGAGCTTGCTGCAGAAGACGGCGCCCGAGGTCCGTGCGCTCCGCAGCGCGATCCAGGCCTCTCCCAATGCCCAGCGGTGGCAGACGAGCATGTTCGGCCCGGCGCCGGCGGTCGCGCCCTACGCTTACCGATGCCTCGCCGGCTGGTTCTTCGGCCTCGACCGGCAGAGTCAACTCCGCGCCGGCACCGACATCGCCACGGGCAAGCTCCTCGTCGACGTCAACCCGCCTTGGGCGGCATGTGCGACCGCACGGCAGTATATGGGCACCTCGGCGGCCGATCTGTGGGAGGGAAGCGTCCAGGAGGGGTTCTGGCGGCAGGGCGCCGAGGGGTGCGCAGGACCTCGTCAGTACATCGGCTACGTGCCGATGACGGGCCAGGAGATGTTGTCGCTCTTCCGCAGCGCTGGCGGACAGGTCCCCCTCGAACTTCAACAGGCCGAGCAGTACGGCAAGCAGTTCATGCAGCGCTCGTTCCTGCTGGGCATCGAGGTCAACAGTAACCCTCCGAGCCTGCAGGAGATGGGGGGACTTCAGAACCCCATCGAGCTGGCGCGCAAGCTCGTCCACGAGATGGCGCTCATCTGGGCCCCGAGCCGTGGCGCGAGCATCAAGTTCCTGCTCGACGACTACATCGACGCCCGCAAAGTCAACGGGCTCATCGTGCAGATGATGCCCGACCTGCTCAAGGACGTGCTCCCTGGGCAACTGCCTGGGCTCTTGCCGCCGGCCGGCGACCCGGTGTGGGGTCAGATCCTCGGCACCGCCCAGCAGATGCTGCCCTGGCTTCAGGGCATGCAGGGGTTCGGGCTCGGCGGTTTCGGGATGACGTCGGGACTCGGCAGTGCAGACGGCACCGTGCAGCCGGGCACGCCGCCCTCGACAGGCGTCGACATCATCGACAAGCCCGGGGATCAGCTCGACGACGAGCCCCCGCCGGGGATCGGCGACGGCGGCGTCCCTCTGTGGGCCTGGGGCCTCGGCTTCGTGGGGGTCGCAGCCCTGACCTTCGCGTTCATTCGTAGCTAGCGCGGGGGCACCATCGCGGCGAGCTTCGGCAGCTGCTGAGCGATGGTCCAGCCGAGCGCGGTACCGGCCACGAGGCTGAGCGCGACGGTGGCCTTGCTCGGGCCCGCTGTCGGCGCGGGTGGCAGCACGGGCGGCGGTCGCGTGGGGGGCTCGAGGTCGCCGCTCTGCGCGAGCCATTGGTAGAAGCTGGTCTCTCCGTCGGCGCCCGGCTTGCCGAAGGAGAAGTGCACGTGGTTGGTGTGGGGGTGGCGACAGGGGGGTGAGGCGCAGCGACCCTGGCTGTCGAAGCCCCCGTAGTTGACCCAGCCCTTGCTTCGCGGGCTCCAGCGCTTCTTGTTCCAGATCACGTAGGTCAGGCCCACGCGCCGGAAGTTCTCTGCGTCGTTCTTGATGAGCCAGTCGAGCACGGCTTCGGCCATCTCGCGCTCTTCGGGGTCGCTCGCCTCGACCATCCAGTCCCAGGCGCGAGCGGAGTAGTGCCCCGACTGATGGCCGGTGCTCATGCATGGCCGTCCGCCGATCCCGCCCGGTCTTCCCCCCACGTGCTTCAAGATGAAGTCACGGAAGGCCGCGGTGCCCGGCCGCTCGGCGAGCTCTTCGCACTCGCGCTCCCCCCACGACTCGGCGAAGGGCTCCGCCGGCGTGTCGATGGCGGGCTCGGGGATGACGACCATGCCGGCTATCTTATCACTTCGGCAGCGTCGCGTGCCGGAACCAGAAGTCACACAGCGCCTGCATGAGCTGGATCAGGTCGAGGTAGCTGCTTGGCTTCGTGACGTACCCGGCCGCGAAACCGTCGTAGGCGCGCTCTACGTCGATGCTCGCGTGGCTGGTGCTCACGACCACGACGGGGACTCGCTTGGCCCGGTGCGGCGGGCTGCTCGACTTGAGAACGTCGAGCAGGTCGTGACCACTGCGCCCCGGTAGGCTCAGATCGAGCAAGATGAGGTGCGGCAGCCTCACCTGCGGGTCTTCCACCATGCTGAGGGCATCCTCGGCCGATCTCACGCGGAACATGGTCGCGACCTCCCGCCAATGCTGGCTCGCGTCGTCGAGGGCCTCCATGAGCAGCTGGGCGTCCGTGTCGTCGTCGTCGACGTGCAGGATGCGTAGACGGCCTTGGTCCTCACCCCATCGCATCAGCTACCTCGGGTTTGGAAAGCGGGATGTCGAACCTGACGCTCGCACCCTGACCCTCACCCGGCGACGAGGCTTCAATCTGGCCGCCGTAGCGCACGACGATCTCCTTGCAGATGGCCAAGCCCATGCCCATGCCGCCTTCGGCTTTGTGCTGGTGAGGCCGCAACTGATGAAACGGGTTGAAGATGAGGTCGGCGACCTCGGGGTCGAAGCCCATGCCGTCGTCGTCGACCTGGACGGCCATGCGGTCGTTGCCGATGACGCATCGCACGTGGATGGTGGCCACATCCCCCTGGCGGTACTTGACGGAGTTGTCGACGAGGTTGTCGACGACGCGCCGGATGCTGCTCGTGATGACGGGCAGCGACGGGGGATGACGCGTCGCATAGGTCGTCTCCAAGCTCAAGCGCATGCGCTCCCGGTCGGGGTGCGCCGCTTCGAGAGTTTCTAGGTACGTCAAGAAGTCGAGCACGGTGATCTTCGAGGCCGGACCCTCTTCTTGGCCTGAAAGCAGCAGGCTGTAGTCGTGCAGCTCGTCGAGCATGCGAAGTGCCACGTCGGCGCGGTCGTGCACCTTCAGCAGCAACTCGTCGCGCTGGCCTGGGTCCATGCGGTCACCGCGGTGTTGCACCATGCCGACCAGGTTGCGGACGGCGCGCACCGGCTGTCGCAAGTCGTGCGCGAAGATGGCCGCTACCACGCCGACCCGCTTCTGGATGGCGCGCTGAACGTCGACAGCGCGATCCTTGTCACGCTGCAGCGATTCGGTGCGGTCGGCGAGCTGGGACTCGAAGTGCTCGGCAGAGCGCAGGGAAAGCGCGGCCGGGAGCAGCTTTGCGAACACCACGACGGCGTAGACGCTCACGAGCGCCGTGAGCCCTTTCCAGGGCCCGGACAGCCGATAGAGCGGCACCCAGAAGGTCAGGGCTTCGAGGAGATGAGCCACGCCGCAGAACCCTACGAACAGGACCGCAGCGCTGGCCGGCTTGCGCAAGCTCTCTGCGGCGGCGGGGTGCTCGGCGCGCAGGCGCTCGAGGGCGCTCCAGATGAGCCACGGGATGGCCATGTAAGCGCCGAAGATGGCGACGTCGCTCAGGATGTGAAGCCATCCGAGCGCGAGAGACCACATGCCGCAGTCCCACCGCGCTGGAAAGCCGTCGACGAGCCACTCCATGGGTCACCCGCCGAAGAGAGCCTGGAGGAAGGCGAAAACGGCCTCGCGCTCACCGAGCCCGAAGCCGAGCGTGGCCGAAGCGGTGATGATGGCGCCGATCCGGCGGCGGTTGGCGAGCACCTGCTCCTTCGTGGTCGCCAAGTCCAGCACCGTCTGACGCCCCGTCGCGTCCGCATCGTCGATGCGGTCCTCCAACAACTCCTGCTGCTCGCGCATGTGACTGAACATCGTCTCGAACTTGCCCTGGATCTCGCCTTGCTGCCCGGCGAGCCTGGCCACCATCGTGTGCAGGCCGCTGTGGCTCTTCATGATCGAAGTGAGCAGCCGCGCCTGCAGAAGCCGGCTCTGGTCGTCGTGCTTCTCGGCTTCCGCGAGGTAGTCCTGTGCTCGGCGCTCGCTCTCCTCGAGGATGAGCTTGTCATGCCGGGGGAGTCGCGCGGCGGTCCGCCCGATCTCTACCGCGTCGCGCAGCGTCTCGAAGACCTGGTGCACGTCGACGTTGTCCTTGTCGAGGTAGCCGGCCGCGCCTTCATCGATGAGCAGGTCGCGGGTGTCGCGCGCATCCCGCCGACCCGACCAGACGACGCAGGCGGTCGAAGGAGCCGCCGCGCGGATGGCCCGAAAGGTTTCCACCCCCTGGCTGTCGGGGAGGTTCAGGTCGACGAGGGCCACATCGAAGGGGGCATGGCGCGTAGGGTCGAGCCAGTCGAGGGCGGACTTGCGGGTCGTCGCATGCTCGCACTTGGCCTCACGCGAGTAGTCTTGCTCGATGAGGTAGGACAACTGAAGCGCGTCGGTCTCGCTGTCGTCGATGATGAGGATTCGAATCACGCGAACGGGGGGCTCCCTTCTGTTTGGGACTGTATCAGAAACCAGAGCCCGGCTCCGCCTCTGCCTCGTGCCGTAACTCATCGGCTTCACGAAGCAATCCCTCACGCACCGAGCTGATGTCCGCTTCGAGCTGCAGGAGCTTGCCGGCCATCTGGGACAAGATGGAAGCGCGGCGAATCGGACCACCCCCCGTGGGGGTGGGTACCTGTTCTAACAATTCCTCGCACCTGGACTCGGTCTCGGCGAGGAGGGCGTAAGCGATGGAACGGAGCCGGTGGTAGCGCTTCATGCGCGCCCCTGGGACTTCGCGAGGCGCTCGTCGACCACCATGGCGAGCGCCCGGGCATAGCGCTCGTCGGCCGGCGGAGAACCTTCGGTCGACAGCCCCAACTCCTGGGCGAGGGCATGCGCGCCCGCGATGAGCTCGGTCGGCCCCATGCGTCCGGTGGTGGTAACCACCGCCCCCTGGGCCAGCTCATCCATCAGTCCGGCCGCGACGCACGTCAGCAGGGCATCCCACTCACGCGTCTGCACCGTCGCGTTCGCGCCATCCTGCAGGAGCTTCGCGAGGTGGCCCTCGGACTCCTCTCGGACCACCGCCCTCGTAGTGGCGTTGCCCAAAAGCGCACGCCAGACCTCGATACCCTGACCCATCTTGGCATCGTGCCTTGCCAGGTTTGACCCGTCAACAACGCCGCCGCCATGCTTGACTGGTCAGTGGTGGCGCGACTACGATGGAGCATACCATGCCGCAGCCTGCGCTCTCCCCCGCTGAGGAAGAGGCCTTCCGTCAAGAACTGGGCCGGAGGATCCGTCTCTGGCGTGACGGCCACGGCCTCACCCGCATCGACCTCGTCATGCGCGCTCCCTTCTCCGAGCGCACCATCTCGCGCTGGGAGGCCGGCATGGCCCCTGGTCCCCGGGTGGTGGACATCTACGCGCTGGAGCGCATTCAGCCGGGATTGGTGGCTTCTGTTTTTCCACAGAACGGGGACATCCTGGGGAGAGCGACGTCGTGATCTGGAATCCATTCGAGCCTCCGAAGAAGGTGGAAAGCGTCGAGCTGGGGGCCTCTGCGAACGCCCCGGAGCCGCCGCCTCGAAAGAGCGATAGGGAGCCCTGCTGGGAGTTTCTGCTGCGCAACTTCGGTGACGAACTGAGCAGCCATGCGGCGCTGCGGGCGGACATCGACGAGCGTGACCGGGTCGGCCGAGCGAAGTACGGGGTGCCGCTTCAGCCCTTCAACGGGCGGGACGCCGACGTCGACCTCTACCAGGAGTTGCTCGACGCGGTGGTCTACTGTACGCAGGCCCTTCAGGAGGCGGAGTCAGGCCACGAGGCCCGCAGCAAGCGCGCATGGCTCTACCGCACACTGCTGACGAGTCTGCTTGGCCAATGCCGCGTGATGAGTGCGGTGGTCAACGCCAGCCGCCGCGAACAGAGCTAAGGACAGCGTGAGCAACGCGCAGCTGATGGGTCGCGTCGTCAGCGTGAAGCCTCGAGGCGACGGCAGCTTCGGGGTCTTCATGGTGCTGTCTGATGTCGACCGGAGCTACGGCTGGATGATCAGTCGCTCGGCGCCTCGGCTCGGTGCGCTGTTCGACCTGTCGGCCATGGTGCGCAAGCGCCAGCGGCGCAGCGACGCCGACATCTCGGTGTTCGAGGGCGGATCCATCAAGCTCGTGGAGGAGCAGTGGGCACGGCGATTCGTTCCGCATCCCTGGCTCGAGTGCGTCGTCCGGGCCTCGGGTATTCGTCTCTACCCCCACCAAACCGAGGGCGCAGGGTGGCTCGCGCAGCGGCTTTCCGAGGGTCGCGGCGCGATCCTCGCTGACGACCAGGGGCTCGGCAAGACGATGCAGGTGTGTGCGGCGCTACTCGCTGCACGTGCTCTGCCCGCCATCGTCGTCTGCCCGGCAAGCTTGAAACGCAACTGGGAGCGCGAGCTTCAGAACCTCCGCGTGCAGCTCGTCAGTGAGGTGCTCGACGGCTACGAGGGGCGCATTCCCCCCTGCCACGTCGTCATCACCAACTACGACTTGCTCAAGCAGCGTGAGCGGCAGCTCAGCATGCTGGGGGCGCGCGCCATCGTCTTCGACGAAGGTCACGTGCTGAAGGAGCCCTCGCCGCATGATGGCCACCGTGCCGCGGTGGCGACGCGCTTGGCCCGGCGTATCGGACGCGCGGTCATCATGAGCGGCACGCCGCTGCCCAACAAGGTCGACGAGCTGTGGCGGCTGTTGCACCTGGTCGACCCCGTCGAATGGCCCGAGTTCGACAGCTTTCGGGAGCGCTACTGTCGCGACCAGCGGGACGAGCTCAACGCTGGCCGAGTGCTCGTGACCGAGTACGGCCGCGTGCACAACCTCGACGAACTGCAAGCTAGGATGGCGC
>JGI12048J13642_10211085_pt1 | contig 39623 bp, 35 predicted proteins | sample ElkSlonscriptome_16_FD_13642 | JGI IMG/M metagenome (IMG submission 13642)
CCCAAAGCGAGAGACTGCGCTTCTGATAACGCGGATTGTAAGCGACTAGTGAATTTATCAAATCTCATAGTTAGACCCTCTTTGTTGCTCTGGTCATTGCTCATCGGATAACCGCTGACAATACCAGCGCCTATCGTTTGTCTTGTCTACTCTACGTCTGCACGTCTGCGTAGCTTGTGTTATCCGCTGACAACAGAACGATTGAAAAAATAACCTTTAATTAGATCGGCTATCACTATCACAGGCACCTTAATACCCTCTGAAATTGAGTCCTGTAGTCTTAATTAAATTGATGGTAGGAGCTATTTAAAAGAAGCAAGACAACTGCTTCAGCTCGTCTGGCAAAATCAAATATGGCTATGCCAACACGGATACTGCAAACATCGTTATAACAAATATGGGGGCATATATTGAGTTGTTCAAGCCCAAGGAAAGGCGGACAATGACGTCCATAATGTCAGTACAAACCGCTGAGGTAACATCAGCCAGTTTGCATCGAACAGGACTACCGCAATAGGTCGGGAATGCCGGAAATAGTCAGCCCGAAGGACACAGAACCGGGTAAGTCGGAACTACACGAAGACCGTTCAGGATTTCCAGATCAGCGTGACCATCCTGCCAGTTACACCATCTCGGCGGTAGGAGAAAAAACGCCTGGAATCGGAAACAGTGCAAAAGTTGCCGCCGTGTATATGGGTAACACCAGCTCTTTGCAATATACGGCGAGCCAGTTGATAAATGTCTGCAAACCATTTTTCACCGCTTCCCATATTAAAACAATCAGTAGAGTCTGGGCATCGATCAATAAATGCTGCTCTCACTTCAGGGCCAACTTCGAAGGCAGCGGGTCCGATGGCAGGGCCCAACCAGGCCTGGACCTCGCTGCCTGAGCCAAAATGTGCCAAAGTAGCCTCAAGTACCCCTTGTAACAATCCTCGCCACCCACCGTGAGCGGCCCCTATCTGCTTGCCGTCTCTACTGGCCAACAATACCGGTAAGCAGTCGGCGGTCATTACCGCGCAGGCTAATTGTCGCTGTGTAGTAAAAGCGGCATCTGCAATCATGTCGCGCACTGGCCTTGAGACAACGCAAACCTCAGTACCGTGTATCTGAGACAGCCATTGCACGGCTTCCGGCAACAGGCCCAACTGCTGACTCAAACGATTTCTGTTTGCGCTGACATGAGCCATCTTATCACCCACGTGATCTCCCACATTAAGGCTACTGTATTGGCCTTCGCTAACGCCGCCACAACGGGTTGTCGACGCGCCATGAACACCTGGGATGGGCGGCCAATCCGGCGTAATCAATGGGATCGACATACAGACAATACTCCTGTTTTTAGTATTAGTGTGAGTTTAATATCAAGTCAAAGCCAAACCAGAACCAGCAACAGAACCAAAGCTAGCCTATCGGTTCCAGTGCAGCAATAAGAGCCTGCATATCATCTGGCAACTCGGTTTCCCAACTTTTTACTGCGCCGGTCATTGGATGGATCAAACTAAGCGCTCTCGCATGTAGTGCCTGTCGAGGAAAACCAAGCACTGCGTCACGGGCCTGCGTGGACAAAGTTTTTAGCCGACCGGAATGATGACCATAGGTTAAATCACCAACAATACTATGACGGATATGAGTCATATGGACTCTGATCTGATGAGTTCGTCCAGACTCCAGCTTGAGGCGGAGCTGGGAACAACCGACGAAGCGTTTGAGTAATTGATAGTGGGTAACGGCGGTTTTGCCACCAGCTACCACCGCCATCTTCTGACGATTGCGGGGGCAGCGGGCAATGGCCGCATCCACTGTGCCTCCCCCCGTCAACTCTCCCCAAACAATCGCCTCATACTGTCGTCCCATGGAACGGTCTTGCAGTTGCCGCACTAAAGAATGATGTGCTTCGAGCGACTTCGCAATTACCATTAAGCCGCTGGTGTCCTTATCCAAACGATGTACGATACCTGCGCGGGGCAGTTGACGCAGAGCAGGACAATGATGCAATACCGCATTAACCACCGTGTTGCGGGTATGGCCTGGCGCTGGATGCACGACAAAATCAGGCGGCTTATTGATCACCAGTAAGTGATCATCTTCATACACAATGGTCAATGGAATGGCTTGGGCGTCCCACTCGCCTTCATCCGCTACGATGGCATTCAGATCGAGCCGGTCATGGATACGAACCTTATCTTTTGCTCTGGCAGGCTGGCCATTTAGCCTGAGTTGTCCACTCTTCAGCCAGTTTTGAATTCTGGCACGGGAATATTGCGGCAGCAACTCCACAGCGACCCGGTCAAGCCGCTGGGCCGCCAATTCTGCGGGCACCACAAGTGTTGCGCTAATATTTTCTGCCATCAATTAAATTCCGTTTAGCTGCTATTTCTCAAAGTCAGGCTGTGAAATACTTCCGCTTAATTCTGGCACTTCACTGCTCGCGTACTTCACTGACTTTACATAATTTTGTAACATCGCCAGCCTTAGCCCACAACGATCGTGTGCACGCCTTTTTTTAATACCAAACCTTGCTGCAGAGTGGTTTTCTATAATCTATGCAAATGACCAACCCTATACAGCCATCTACTAATATTTTCCTTGATTATCACAAGAGGACACTACCCAGATCGCTCTTTACACTATTCTACCTGCCAATCTGTCTGCTTTTGCTGGCTGGCTGTGCTTCCAAGGAACCAGAGATTTTGTCAGAAGAAGAATACTATCAAAAGGCAAAAGCTGCGCTGCAAAACCGATCTTTTCAAGCCGCATCGGAATATCTGGAAGACCTCGAGACTTACCACCCCTTCGGTCGTTTTGCCGAGCAGGCCCAATTGGAACTACTTTACGCCCGCTATAATTCGCTGGACCCCTTCGGAGCCGCCGCCGCTGCCGACCGTTTCATCCGCTTACATCCCGACAGCCCGAATGTGGACTATGCTCATTATATTAAAGGCTTGGCGGCTTACTATGCCGATGAGTCTTTAAGCCTGCGTTTTTTCCCCATTAATACCAACTCCCGCGACCCTGGACAGGCCAGAGATGCTTTTCAGGCCTTCTCGACATTGGTTAGTCAGTTTCCAGACAGTCCTTATGCACCCGATGCCGAGCGTCGGATGATCGCTATTAAGAACCGCCTCGCTGCATATGAACTCCATGTAGCCGAGTATTACATTCGGCGGCAGGCCTATGTGGCAGCTGTTGGCCGCACCCGCTATATCATCGAAAACTATCCCGAAACACCTGCCTTGCCGGATGCGCTGGCTCTCAGCGTGGAACTGTACCGGATCCTGGGATTACCAGAATATGCAAATGATTCTCTCGCCGTGTTAGCCGCCAGTTTTCCCGACCATGAAAGCTTCGATAGTGATATGCGATTTGCTGGTAATCGGGTGCAGATCGAAAGCCGGGATATCAGTCAGATTTTTGATTTTAGATGGTTTGACGACTAAAGTCTGTCGATACTAACCGATTCTAATCAGGCTATCGGCCGTACTAAGTTCAGTCTTGCTGGCTCAGTCTGTCGCCTGCCATTTGCCCAATGGTTCAAATGCCAACCAGTAATACACTCACCACCCTTAAACTATTCCGGGTCTACAACCATTACCGGGTGGTAGTGGGTATCACATTGTTGGTGTCGCTTCTCATTCAGTCCTTCGAAATTGTAAGCCTGCTCTACAACCCCTTGCTGTTTAAAATTGCTGTGGGTAGCTATGCAGTCATCCACTTATTCATTGCCTTTTTACTGTTTTCCGGCTTCCAGCCTAACAATAATCACATCGTTCTCTCCATTGTGATGGAGACCATCATTATTGGCAGCATGCTCTTGTTTGGCTCAGGTGTCTCCAGCGGGCTTGGCAATATGATTGTCATCACCGTAGCGGCCAGCAATATCCTGCTAAGAAATCAACTCGGCTTATTTATGGCCGCCATTGCCAGTATGCTGATCATGGGGCAGGAAATATTCAGACTTATGGACGCTCACAGCGACCCGGACTCGGTTTTTCGCGCCGGAGTATTGGGGGTGGTTTATTTTGCTACCGCCGTATTGGTGAGAAACCTCTCCTACCGGATCAATGTCAGCGAAGACCTCGCAAGACGCAGGGCCCAGAATATTGCTGATCTGGAACGCCTCAACCATCAGATTATTCATCGCATGCTGACCGGGATTATTGTCACTAATGAATTTGGCGAGGTGACCATGTCCAATGAAGCAGCGAAAAGACTGCTGGGCACTGACCACCAGGGAAACGCTGACGGCCGTTCCTCAAAGCAAGGGCAGCTAACAGACCGGGAGCAGCCAAACAGCAGCGAGAGTATTCCATTGGAACTGCTGGACCGTCTGAACGAATGGCAGCTAAATCCAGAAACCAAAACGGCACCTTTCAGAGGCTCGCCCAATCTGGCACCGGTGCAAGCCAGTTTTGCCAAGCTGCAAAAAGAAGAAGGCCAGGACATTCTGGTATTCTTAGAAGACACCGGAAAAATTGCCCAACAAGCCCAACAACTGAAACTCGCCTCACTTGGTCGCCTGACGGCAGGCATCGCACACGAACTCAGGAATCCGTTGGGTGCGGCGAGTCATGCTGCCCAACTACTAGTGGAGTCAGACGATTTAGTAGCGCCAGATCGCACCATGGCAGAAATCATTATTCGTCACGCAGAAAGAATGAACTCAATTATAGAAAATGTGCTACAACTATCCCGCGGCAAAGTAGGCGAACCGGAAATGCTGGCACTGGAGCCATGGTTGCAAAACTATGTCAATGACTACACCGCCGGAGGCACCCGCCAGATGTATATTGACATCAAGGCCCATGGAGAGAATATTGTAGGTAGATTTGATCCCAGCCACCTCGGTCAGGTGATGAATAACTTACTGTCCAACGGCATTCGCTACAGCGCGGCGAAAACCAACCACCCTTGGGTTGGCATTGAGATAGACACCATCGGACCCAATCAGCAAGCTGTCATTGATGTCATTGATGTGGGCCAGGGAATCGATGAAGAGCATCAGGATAAATTATTCGAACCCTTTTACACAACCGACAAACAAGGGACCGGACTCGGTCTATACTTGTCGAAAGAGCTGTGTGAAGCCAATCAGGCGCAATTAGATTATTTTAGGCGAAAGGAAGGCGGCAGCCGCTTCAGGATTACCTTTCCCCACCCCATGAGAAAGACCTAAGGACAACGCTAAGATCAGTCTTATGAATAAAAAAGCACTTATCGTCGATGATGAACCGGATATTCGCTCGCTACTGGAGATCACTCTGGCGCGCATGACTCTTGATACCGAGTCTGCGGAAAACGTGACTTCCGCCAAACGCCTGCTAGAAAAGAATCATTACGACCTGGTACTTACCGACATGAACATGCCCGATGGTAATGGCATTGATCTAGTCTCCTTCATACAACAAACCTCGCCGCAAACACCTGTTGCCTTAATTACTGCTTATGGCAGCATGGATACCGCTATTAGTGCACTAAAGGCCGGTGCTTTTGATTTTGTGTCCAAGCCGGTTGATCTTTCCCGACTGCGGGAATTGGTTAACAGCGCCATCAAACTGGAACCACCAACACCTGAGCAAAACAACCCGACCACTGAGCAGTTGCTGGGTGATTCGGCTGCAATGAAAAAATTGAAACTGCAGATAGGCAAGTTGGCGCGCAGTCAGGCACCAGTCTACATTAGTGGAGAATCTGGCAGTGGCAAGGAAATGGTGGCGCGTAGCATACATGGCAAAGGCCCTCGTGCCAGCGGACCCTTTGTACCCGTTAACTGTGGCGCAATCCCCAGTGAACTGATGGAAAGCGAGTTTTTCGGTCACAAAAAAGGCGCATTTACCGGTGCCAACGAGAATAAGACCGGGCTATTTCAGGCAGCCAATGGGGGCACACTGTTCTTAGACGAAATAGCCGATCTTCCTCTTAGTATGCAGGTCAAGCTGTTACGAGCCATCCAGGAAAAAGCCATTCGCCCCGTGGGTGAACAGAAAGAAATGCCCGTTGATATCCGGATTTTAAGTGCCACTCACAAAAATCTGGCCCAATTAGTGGAAGATGGCGAATTCCGACAAGATCTATTCTACCGTATCAATGTGATAGAACTAAAAGTGCCCCCCCTAAGAGAGCGTAAAGACGACATTGCTTTACTAGCCGAACACTTTCTCCATCAACTATCCAAGGATTGTGAGCTGGAACCGGTGGCCCTGCATCCTAAAGCGTTAACCGCCCTGCAAAATTACTCCTTTCACGGTAATGTACGGGAACTGGAAAACATATTGGAAAGGGCCTTCACTCTCAGTGAAAGCAACCAAATCATGGTTGAAGACATTCAATTACCGGAACTGAACAACGATTCTGCGCCAGACGGGCTGAACCTGGGCGATATTGAAGAAGACTTGCACAGCATCGACAACCTGGAGAACTTTTTGGAAAACATTGAAAAAACGGCGATTGAAAAAGCTCTGGAAGAAACCCGCTGGAACAAGACAGCCGCAGCTAGAAAGCTCGGCATCAGCTTTCGAGCCCTGCGTTACCGGCTGAAGAAACTGGGCATGGACTAAACTCCCACCTTCGACCGTAGTCTTGATTTACATTCTCCTAAACGCTGGCGTTACGGACTAAGCGGCCCGCAACTCATACACTATTGTCACGGTTGACCAGCGGGCCCGGACCGCCAGTGCTGTGCAAAGCTTGACCTCCTATCAAATATTCGCAACAATTTATCACCTTCGATCCACTTATTCAGCAGTTGATCGATGCAATTATCTCTTGCTAAGCCATTTAAAAAGCATCCAGCAGAGATTTAAATGGCATCCAGCAGAGATTTAAAAAGTCAAAAGGAGACTAATAAACACTGTGAAAGACGGAGTGCCATAAGATTTAGTAACGGATTTAACAATGGATTGTATTAAAAAGGATTTTAGTCATGTCAAAGGGATTTACTCTGCTCGACCTCGTCTACGTTTTAGCTATTTCAGCCATTCTGCTGACGCTGGGCTTGCCCGCCATGAGTGAGCTGCTGGAAAAGAACCTGATACAGAGCGAAATACACTTACTGGAACAAGAATTCAATATTGCCCGTCGGCGTGCCGTGATCGACAATGCCCCGCACACGGTGTGTAGCCTTGATGCCAACCTCCGATGCATGAAAAGCTGGCAGAACAAAATTGATATTTTCAAAGACGTCAACGGGAATCGCGCTATCGACCCGGAAGACCGTTATATCAAGACTCATACGGTGGACTCGAGGCTGAAACTGACGGCCAGGCTGTCAGCACGCCGATCATACCTACGCTACGATCCGGACGGCAGCACCCACGGCACGGTTGGCTCCATTCAGCTTTGCAGCCCCAATTTTAATGCCGACAACCAGCGAGCCATCATCATTTCCTCCACCGGGCGCTTGCGACGGTCCCAGGACAAAAACAATGATGGATTGCACGAAGCGGGAAGCAAGACTATTTGTCAGTAAATTGATGTGGATCAAGGAACAAAGCATTGATCTGTAAGCATTAACCTTCCAGGCGGCATATTCAACCGTTGGTCAATTCGCGCTAGAGTCTATCGCCCCCTGCTATTACTATTTGTTCATAAGTATCCTCAGGAATGAAAAGCAATGAAAGGCTTTACCCTTGTTGAACTACTAATCGTGCTGGTCATCGCCGGCATCCTCACCACCTTCGGTGTACCCGCCTTTACTACCCTTGTCAAAGACAATCGACTGTCTTCAGATGCCAATCGCTTGGCCGCCACCATAAAGTTTGCCCGCAGCGAAGCAGTAAAACGCAATCAGATAGTGACCATCGCCCGCGCTGGAGGCACCGTCAAAGCCTGGGAGAACGGCTGGAGCATCTTCGTTGATGTGGGCGGTGAGGGCAATGAAGCTTTCAATACCACCGGTGGAGATATTTTACTAAGACAGGCAGAAGCTGCCGAATTCGACGTTGAAATCCGCAGCAACACCGTGGGACAGTCTTTTGTGTCTTACCAGGGCGACGGCACGGTCGACAACACAGGGGATATAGAATTCCGGGTTTGTGACGACCGAGGCCCCGGCAAAGGTAAAAAAGTAGACATATCATTAACCGGCAGAGTCATTACAGGAGCGATCTCAAGTGGCAATTGCACCCCTTAACAACTCGTTGAGCAAGCCGAGCGACTTGAAAAAGCTAAGTAAGCTAACCAAGTCGAATAAAGAAGCGGGCTTCAGCATGATTGAAGTGCTGATCACCATTCTGGTATTCGCCGTAGGTTTGCTTGGCGTTGCCGCTATGCAAGTGCAGGCATTAAAAGGCACTTCCGATGGCGGCCAACGAGGCAAAGCAGTCTGGTTAGCTCAGGAAATTACCGAACGCATGCGAGCCAATCCCACTGGGGTTGAGAACGGCGATTACATTCTTGCCAGTATTAGTTGTCCCGCCAGCCCCCCAGCCAAAGCCTGCAGCGATTATTACGATGGCAGCAGCTTAGTTAGCTCCGTCTCTTGCACCAGTTCTGAATTAGCAGAATTTGACCTCTGGGAACTGACCTGTGGCACTTACGACCCGGCAACTAACGGTGATCGCAAAGGCAGCCCGATAAACTTTCTGGCCGGTGCAGAACTTTCAATTGGCTGCGACTCTTGCGCCAGTACTTTTAGTCCGACCTTACCCATAGACACCAATGCCAATTTCATAATCGATATCAGTTGGACCGGAAGAGGTGGTGACGCCAGCAAGGACACGGCTAGCAAAGTCCAAAGCGTTCAACTACTTGTGAGGCCTTAATATGAGTACCAGTAGCCCACTATCACCCATCACCAGGTCATCTTCGATCGAAAGGCCAGGGCGAATCAAAAGCTTGTCTAAAATGGGAAATGTAGCAAAGACAGAAAAACCAATGCCAATGATTAAAGAAAAAGGCCTGAGCATCGTCGAATTTATGATAGCGATTACGCTGGGTTTACTGCTATTGGCTGGCATCACTCAGATTTTTATTTCCAATAAAACCACCTTCAACATGACTGACTCTCTCAGTCGCATGGAAGAGAATGGCCGCTACGCCATGGAGGTTTTAGCCCGGCATGTACGTATGGCAGGCTACGCAGACCCCAGTAAGACTGACGTTCCCCCAGCCTTCTACGGCCAGTGCGCTACCGGTGATTTTGAATGTAGTAGTAAAGGATGGGGTTGCACACCCACTGACTCTAATTGCACTTTTAATGGAGCCAGTGGTGCCGCTAGTGATCGACTCGCTGTTTACTATGACCCCGACAATGACCTTGACTGCACTGGTGCAGCCCATACCGGCTTATTGATCAATGTATTCTCAATAAAAAATGATACTACCAATGACAACCTCCCCACCCTCTATTGTCGCGGCTATGACCCAGCCACCGATACCTGGATAGCTGGCGAGCAACCCGTTGCACCCGGGGTGGAAAACTTACAGGTCTTATATGGTATTCGCACCGGAACTTTTACTGACGCCGTACATGACCGTTATGTCAACGCCAGTCAGGTTCCTGTGCTAAGTGATTGGGCCAATGTTAAAACGGTACGGATCGGCATTTTAATGAGATCAGGGGGCACCGGCGGTGCCAGCCAGAAGATTCGCCGTTATTCGGTATTGGACGTGGGCGGCAGCGACTTAGTGTTCAATGATCGCCAACCCCGCATGCTCTATACCACTACCGTGTCCATCAACAACGTCATTCTTCCCGATGACTGAAACAGCAAAAATTAGCAGGATATTCTTTATGAATAGCTTCAGCAAGCAACAGGGATCAACACTTATCTTTGCCATGATTTTTCTGGTGGTATTGACATTTCTGGCAGTGAGTACCATGAGTAGTTCTTTACTGGATGAGAAAATGGCAGGTAATACCCAATTTAAAAATCAGGTTTTTCAGGCCTCTCAGAGTGAGGGACAAGGCCAGTTTGATCTCTATCTTACCGATCACTCTTTTATGGAAACTGAGTACGCCAACAGCCAAAAACTCCCGGCGAATCAAACGCCGACCATTCCTCCGGAGGCAGTGGACCATAGCAGCGCTAACATTAGCAAAAACCTGGAACTCAAATTTGTTATTAAGGCTCAACCACCATCGGGTTTCAGCTTTGAGATTTTTCAGGGATTGATTTTTGACCAGCAAACGGTTTCCAGTTTGGGAGCAACGGGTACGTCTTCAGATCAGTCCCTCGGTATTAACTATGCCGCGCCTTATGACGATACCAAACTATGATCAGCAGCGAACAAAGCTAACATCAACCTTAAAAAACTGAACTTACTACAACAAATACAAAGCCAAAACTCTGCTATCGATCTGGATCAGAGTTGAGTGAACGAAATACCGAATCTGCTCGAAAGGAAGAGCCCTATGAAAACTAAACTTATCGCACTTACTGGCCTGCTACTCTGGCAGACCATGGCATTCAGCCAGGTTTACGAGGAGCTGGGAACAGTGACCGAAGTTCTTGAAGTCAACTCTATCACCATGAGCCAGGGATTAGGTGGACAGATCAGTTATGTGACTTATCAAGCCTGTGAAAATTGTCCCGTGGTTAAAGTGCGGGCGGCGGCTGATTTACAAGTTTATCACCGGGCCAATGTGCTGAGCGAAGCTGAAGCTTTAGCATTTCAAGGTGCAAGCGGCGGTGTCACTATAGATACCGAATCGGGCAAAGCCATTGAGCTTAGTTTTTAAAGAGGACCCAGTGATGAAAAAATCAACCCTACGTTTTTTGCATACCAGCGGCATATTCTTGCTACTGACTGCATCGCAGGCTAATTTAGCCGACGATACGGATATCTTTTTAGGTAACAATCAAACCACCTTAGCACCCACCCCTAATATTTTATTTATTATGGACGACTCCGGGAGTATGGGCAGCACCATTACGGTTAACGTGGCCACCTATGACAGCACGGCAACCTATGCGAACACATTCAACGACAACAATCTTTACTATGTGTTTGATGGTCTTACTTTTGTCGGTGCTATCCCTGTCAACGATTTTACCTGCCAGGATGCCATCGATGAGATGACCACCGATGGTGGCGGTTTTGCTAATTTGGCCGAACAGGTTGGCACCAGTACCAGCGCGGGAGTTAAAAACTGGGACGACCCCTCGTTCAGCGATACAGCAACCTACACTGATGCGTCCGGCACTAGCATTCCAGCTACCCGCTACACCATCGAATGTCAGGAAGATCAGGGTATTCATGGCGCTACCACCAGTTCCGGTGATAAATACACTGGCTTTCACGGCTGGAGCTCGAGTAGCACCAACCAATTTAATTGGAATACCTCCTTTTCTGAGCCCTACACCATCGTTAATTTGCACCGGGCTAATTGGATAATGGACCCCAATGCGGCGACCAACAAAACAGTGGCTCGCTTTACCGTATTGCAAGATGTTCTGCACGATTTAATTGGCGATTTAGACTTGGTTAATGTTGGTCTGATGGGCTTTCGCGACGTAGATCACGGTGGGCGCATCCATATGCCAATCAATAACATCAACAGTGGCACCACTCGCACCGACTTTGTCGACGCCATTAATGGAATGCCGACGCGGTACTGCGAGAACAACAATTGCGCAGGTAACAAGTCCACCACCTATGTACCGGGCTGGTTTCCCAAACTACCTAACTGGACTCCGCTAACTGAAACCCTGTATGAGGCCATGCTCTATTTCAAAGGCGACACAGCCAAGTTCAGCGGCCTGACCTCAACTCCTACCGCACAGCGCAGTCATGCCGACGCTTTTGTCGCTGCGGGATCCAACCAGTTTAAGAGTCCAATAACTGAAGCTTGCCAGCCTAATTTTGCCATTCTCCTGACCGACGGCAGCCCCACCAGAGACGTTGAAGTCAATAACGACGTCCCCAACTTGCCGCACATTACCGACTGTAGCGCAGGTTATAGCAATAAACACGGCAAGTGTATCGATGAATTGGCGGGCTATATGGCAGGCAACGATGCCACGGCAGTGGGTGGAGCCGATTGGACTGATACCGACATCAATGCCGTGATTGATGAAAAACAAACCGTTAAGGTTTACCCCATCGGCTTTGATAATGCTAATCTCAAAGCTCTGATGGACGACATTGCCGCCATGGCGGGTACTAAGTCATACACTGCTAATGACGCGGTATCGCTAAAAGCAGCTTTTATCGAAATTATCGGTGAAGCGCTGGAAACTGAGACCACATTTGTATCACCTGCCGTTTCGGTAAGTGCCTCGAACCAGTTACGACACTCTGATAACGTTTACTTCGCCCTGTTCAGACCTTCTGAATATACCCGCTGGCACGGTAACCTGAAAAAATACAAAATCGCTGTAGTCAGTAATCCGACCAATACGGGCTTTACTGTTGAAATTCAGGGTATTGACGATAGTGGTAATTATGTCAAAGCCATTAATGATGGCCTCACACTACCCAGCTCCAGAAATCTATGGACCGCCCAATCGGAGCCGCCCGATGGTACATCGATTATTGACGGAGGCTATGCGCACGAACTTACCGCTTCGCGCAAGGTTTACACCTATCTTGGTAATTCCGCCAACCTGACGGATACTAGCAATGACGTCGCCAAAACCAATACAGCGATTACCAAAACCATGATGGGCATAGGTAGTCAGCCGGATGCCTACCGGGATGAACTGCTGGATTGGACCAATGGTATGGACACACAAGACTGGAATGGCGACGGCAGCACTACAGACCCCAACTTTTACGTGTCAGACCCCTTGCATTCTAAGCCGGTGGTAGTGAATTACGATGCAGCTAACTACTCTAATCCGGATAGTGTTCTGTTTTTCGGCGACAACATGGGCATGTTACACGCGGTAGATACCGACGATGGCAGAGAGATATTTTCTTACTTACCCGAAGAATTACTACCTAATATCGACAAGTTCTATCAAAACAGTGCCAGCAGCCAAAAAGTCTATGGTTTAGATGGACCTGTTACCGTTTGGGTTAATGATGTCAATGGTGATGGCGATGTGCAGGATACCAATGAGTTCATCTATCTTTACGTAGGCATGCGACGCGGTGGCCGAAATTACTATGTGTTGGATGTTACCAACAAAACGGCACCAAAATTCAAATATCAAATCAGTGGTGGACAAGGTCCCAGCGCTGGCGTTTATCCTGACTTTCATGAACTGGGTCAAACCTGGTCTGCACCTAAACTCGCGAAAATCCGCTGGGGCTGTTCCGGCACAACGGGCTGTGGCATCAACGACTACAAAGAAGTTATGTTTTTTGGCGGCGGCTACGATGGCAATCAGGATATTAGCTCGCTTCAGGGCAATAGTGATTCTATGGGCAGAGCCATCTATATGATTGATCCCAGAAACGGTGACAAACTATGGTCCGCTGGTCCCAACAGTACGACCGAACAACACGATTACACCAATAGCGAAATGACCAACAGCATGGTGGCTGACCTCTCCGTTATCGATCTGGATGGTGATGGTTTCCACGACACTCTGTTTGCTACCGATATAATGGGGCAGGTCTGGCGTTTTGATTTCAATAAAGAATACACCGGCACTGGTGATATTCTGGTGAACAATGGTTCCGGCGGTGGCGGTATTATTGCCGACCTGAGCAATAAGAGCACCGTCAGCAGCATTGACTATGAACATCGCTTCTTTAGTGCGCCGGATGTGGCCTTTTTCAACCAAACCGGTAAAAAGGCCTATGTCACGGTTTCCTTAGGTTCCGGCTACCGACCCTCTCCATTATCAACGACTATGGAAGACTGGTTCTATTCCTTTAAAGACTATAACGTCTTCAACCCACCCGTCAGTTATAACTATTACAAAGATTACAGTAACCCCTCAGCCGTAGAAAGAAGGCTAAAGGGCAGCGACCTTGGAGTGAGTACGGCTACTGGTGCATCTTTTACCTTTGGTTGGCGTCGGCAACTGACGGCGGATGGCGAAAAATCCCTATCCCGTTCGGTTACCTTTAACAACGAAGTGGCCTTTACCACCTTTCATCCCACACCTACTGGTGCTACTTTGTGCAGCGGTGATGTAGGCATAGCTCAATATTATTTTGTCAATGCGGCTAACGGCAAGCCGACCCGAAACCTGGACACCAGTGACGATACCACGGGTAATATCATTCTGAATGCATCGGCCACCTTGCCATCGAATACAGGCATACCGCCTGAGCCAGCGGTCGTATTTGTGGATGGGACAAGACAGGTTAAGCAAGCTGATGGCTCATTAAAAACCCATAAAGTCAGCGAAGGGGCACTGTGTATCGGCCTGAACTGTATTAAGGCCGAACTTGAACCCGTGAATAAGTCATTTTGGAGGGTTAACGAGAAATGAAGCAACAGGGGTTCACGCTACTCGAACTGATGATCGCGGTACTGGTGATCGGCATACTCTCCGCTTTTGGTATACCTGCCTATTTAAATCAGGTGGAAAGCAGCCGTGAGACTGATGGTCAGGCGCTCATTACCCGCATTATGCAGGACCAGGAGCGTTACTACACCGAGAATCTGACCTATACAACAGACTTTAAAGATATGGGTTATAGCATTTCGAACGGTATGAATTCAGACGAAGGCTATTACACGGTTAGTGCCAGCACCTGCGCCAGCCCAAGCCCCACAACTATTGATGGCTGCGTGCTGCTGACAGGCACGTCAACCACGGGAGGGGAGGTGCTTACGCTGGACAGTTTGGGGAATAAAAGCTGGTAGCTTTAGATAAAAAACCACCTTTAAGTCAAAAACCAACACACCGGCCTTCAAATTGAAGGCCGGTGTGTTGGTTTTAAACTTGCTGGTTTGGTATCAGACTTCTTGATGTAGCGGAATGCGCAATTCCTTCGGCATAGAGAATACAATATTTTCCTCGACCCCAGATAGCTCATCCGGCGTCTCCCCTCCCAGTTCCAGTAACCTGGCCACGACTTGTTTGACCAACACCTCGGGTGCTGAAGCACCCGCGGTAACACCTACTCGAACAGCCTGCGCTAACCAAGACTCTTCTATTTCATGGGCTCCATCGACCAAATAGGCCGAGGCTCCCATTCGCTCCGCTAATTCCCTTAGTCGGTTAGAATTAGAGCTATTAACTGAACCGACCACCAAAACCACATCGCAATCACTGGCCAGTGTTTTTACCGCATCCTGACGGTTTTGAGTGGCATAGCAAATATCATCTTTGCGCGGACCTTTAATCGCCGGGAATTTCTGCCTGAGCGCATCAATAACCAGAGCGGTATCGTCCATCGACAAGGTCGTCTGAGTAACATAAGCCAGGTTTTCAGGATTAGACACGCTTAAATCGGCCACATCTTTCTCGTTTTCCACTAAATAAATGGAGCCTCCATTACTGGCATCGTACTGGCCCATGGTCCCTTCTACTTCGGGGTGGCCGTGATGGCCAATCAACACACAATCCGTACCATCCCGCGAGTAACGCAGCACTTCCATATGAACTTTAGTTACTAATGGACAGGTGGCATCGAATATTTTCAAACCACGTTGTTCTGCTTCAAGACGAACCGATTTAGCAACCCCGTGGGCGCTGAATATCACCAGCGCGTCATCAGGCACCTCATGAAGCTCATCAACAAAAACTGCACCGCGCTGTCGTAAATCATCCACCACAAAGCGATTGTGAACCACCTCATGGCGTACATAGATAGGCGCATCGAACACAGCCAAGGCCCGGTTGACGATCTCTATTGCCCGATCCACACCCGCACAAAATCCACGGGGATTAGCCAGCTTAATTTGCATTGATTCGCTCCGGTTCCGTCACGTCCAGATTTTCCAGCGCGACAATCTCAGCATCGAAAATCAGTGAACGCCCTGCCAGTGGGTGATTGAAATCCACCTCCACATGATCTTCCTCGATACGACTCACCACTCCCGCCAATTCAGTGTTTGCTGCATCAGCAAATGAAATCATCATACCCACCTGCAGCTCATTTGAGGCGACTCGCCCTTGTGCCTCGCCATTAAAATTGCTGTGGCCATTGCCGCCACTATCACCGTTATGATCTTCACCTGCCGCATTTATGCCGGCAAAATCAGAGCGCTTAAAGCGCTGAATATTATTTGGGTTAGGCATACCAAATGCCTGCTCCGGTGACACTTCAAAGCGCTGGCGCTCACCAGGATTCATACCCCGAATCAGTGACTCTATACCTGTCGGCAGAGTGCCATCGCCCAGCTCAAAAGACCCGGGGTGACGATCAAAGGTGGAGTCAATCACCTCACCTGAAGCCAAACTCAGCTCAAAATGCAGTGTTACTCTGGTTTTAGGAGCATGGGTTTTAGGAGCATGGGTTTTAGGAGCCTGGGTTTTAGGAGCTTGTATTTTCGGACCTTGAATTTCGGGAGTTTTTACTGCAGGGTCTTCTGCTTTAGGGTCTTGGCTTGTTGCTGTCATAACATCCTCTTTTACAACCAGTAAACCAGCTTTGGTATAGCCAGTCTGTCTCAATCTGAATTTAGCTTGTTTTCATCCTGAAACGGCTTCCATGCCGTTTCGCGGAGTCGCAAAATCAATCGCTTAGGCGATCGATTTTGGCAGTACATCCTTGTACTGCGTTAGTGCCCATCAAAAACTGGCGTTTCTGGATGAGCAATAGCTTGGCTCTACCATAACTTGAGCTAACCCGGCTTAAGTTTTTCTAACCTTCGCTGCTAACAGACACACACGTAAGCACAGATTCCACCCAGACACAGTTCTGGTTTTAGGTCTGGTTTACCTTGTGTTGTGCATACAAACTTATTTTTCGCCTTGCGCTGGTTCCGACTCGGCCAGCGCTTCAGTTGTTTCGCTGACTTTTGGTGTCCTGAACATATCAATGGCCATCATGACCGCCCCAATACAAATAAAAGAGTCAGCGAGGTTGAATACGGGGTAGTTGAAATTCCACTGCCAGCTATCGAAATTAAAGAAATAATGAAAGTGAAGAAAATCAACTACATAACCATGAACAACGCGATCAAACAGATTACCGATTGCGCCGCCAAGAACCAGGCACAAAGCAACGGCGAGCCAACGTTCATGGGCCTTTAAACGGTAAACCCATGCTAACAAAATACTGCAGACGAACATGGTGAGAATAATAAAAAACCATCTTTGCCAACCGGATTGATCTGCCAAAAAACTGAAGGCAGCGCCGGTGTTATGGCTCAAAGTAAAACTGAAAAACGAAGTGACGGGGACACTAACCCGATACTCCAGCAATGTGGTGGCCAGATTTTTGGTATACAAATCCAGGCAAACAGCAACCACGGCTAACAATAACCACTTAAGCATAGTGCCTGAGCCTGTGACGGTGTCATGGTTGCCAGCGGTCAAATCTGCTTTCCTCTGTCTCTCATCAACCCCGGCCTTGGGAACCTGGTGTTAATTTATTCCAGCTCCCTTGCCGGAAACAAAAAAGTAAATAGCTGCAAAATTCCCGAGCTAACTTAGGCGTACATCCTCACCTCACCCTCTCCTTCAATATTGGTGATACAACGAGAGCAAAGGTCCGTGTACTTCTCATGCTGGCCCACATCTTCAAGGTGGTGCCAACAACGTTCACATTTTTTATGGCTGGCGGGGGTGACGGTCAATCTAAGCCCCTTGAGCTCCGTCTCCATTGGTTTGGTGTCCGGGTTTTCACTACCCTGTTGCCATTGGTGCAAGGTTGCCCTTGAAGTAATTAGTACGAAGCGCAACTCATCACCGATTCGCTCAAGTGTTGCCATCATCCCGGCATCACAGTATAGGTCCACCTCTGTGGACAACGAACCTTTGACCCGCCCCTCGCGACGCAATTCTTCTATTGCCTTATTCACCGCAGATTTAACTTCGAGTATGCGTTCCCAGTATCCCCGCCCCAATTCAGTTTCCGCTGGCATCGGTTCTAAGCCTTGATAATAGGTCTCGAAAAAGACCGAGGCCCCTCGATTCCCGGGCATTGAGGACCAGATTTCGTCGGCCGTAAAACTAAGAATCGGATAGATCCAGCGCACCAGAGCCTCAGCAATATGATAGAGCGCGGTCTGGGCGGAACGACGAGCCAAGCTCTCCTTTTGAGTGGTATATTGCCGATCCTTAATGACATCAAGGTAAAAACCACCCAACTCTAAAGCACAGAAGTTATGCACTTTTTGATAAACCTGGACAAAATTATAGTTGTCGTAGGCTACCTTAATTTCTTCTTGCAAGGTCCAGGTTTTGTCCACAATCCAGCGATCGAGGACCAGTAAATCGGCCAAAGGCAGTGCATGTTGATCGGGTTCAAAGCCATTCATATTGGCAAGCAAGAAACGGGAAGTATTACGGATGCGCCGGTAACTATCCGCGGTCCTTTTCAGAATCTCCCGGGACAAGGCCATTTCCGCACTGTAGTCGGTGGCCGCAATCCACAGCCTTAAAATATCCGCTCCCAGTTCTTTAAAAACCTCTTGTGGTTCGATCCCATTGCCCAGAGACTTAGACATCTTGTGGCCTTTTTCATCCACCGTAAAACCATGGGTCAGCACTTCTTTGTATGGAGCTGAGCCATTGATAGCAATCGCGGTTTTCAGCGATGACTGAAACCAACCACGATGTTGATCGGAGCCTTCCAAGTACATATTGGCGGGATATTGACCCAACTCTTCCCTCGGTTGCAACACCGCGCTATGGGTCACCCCTGAATCAAACCATACATCAAGAGTGTCCGTTACCTTTTTATATTCCGCCGCCTCTGCGCCCAAAAACTCCTCCGTATCAATATCCCACCAGGCATCAATGCCTTCTTTTTCCACTCGCAGGGCGACTTGTTCAATCAACTCAGCCGTGCGAGGGTGCAATTCTTCCGTATCCTTGTGGACAAAAAAAGCGATCGGCACGCCCCAGGTCCGCTGCCGGGAGATACACCAGTCCGGGCTCTGTTCGACCATGCTTTCAATCCGGTTTTGACCCCAGCCTGGAATCCAACGCACTTTTTTGATGGCATCCAAAGCGGCGTCTTTAAGACCTGCCTTACTCATACTGATAAACCATTGCGGCGTGGCCCGGTAGATCAGTGGTGTCTTAGTACGCCAACAATGAGCATAACTGTGTACAAATTTGCTATGACTCAGCAAGTGGCCATGGCTTTTCAGTACCTCAATGACCCGGTCATCTGCTTTGTAAACATGTTCGCCAGCAAACAGCTCCACGCTATCCCTGAAAATTCCTTTATCATCGAGCGGATTGATCGTGTCGATGGCATAGCGACGACAGATATTAAAGTCATCAATACCATGATCAGGTGCGGTGTGCACGAGACCTGAACCCGCTTCAAGGGTGACATGATCACCGAGCAAGACGGGAATATCGCGTGAGTAGAAAGGATGTTTAAAAACCTGGTGTTCCAGTTGCCAACCCTGACAACGCCCCGCAACAAGGGCTTCACCGAGTCCGCTTCGCTGCAGAAAAGCGTCCACTAAACCCTCGGCCAACAGCAACCGCTCCGGCCCATTACCCAGGTCCGTTTGCAGCAGTACGTAGTCGATATTTGGCCCCGCTGAAATGGCTAATGAAGCGGGTAATGTCCATGGAGTAGTGGTCCAGATCACGGCGCTGACTGGCCCCTCTCCACTGACTTCATCTACTACTGACAATAAAGCGGATGGGTCCTGGGCCGGGTAACTCACATCGATCGAATTGGAGGTCTTATCATGATATTCCACCTCAGCTTCAGCCAAAGCGGAACCACCCACCACACTCCAATACACCGGTTTGTAACCCTTTTGCAGGTGACCACTGGTGGTGATTTTGCCTAAGGCCCGGATAATGTCAGCTTCGGTCTGAAAATCCATGGTGAGATAGGGTTTGTCCCAGCTACCAAAAACCCCTAACCTGATAAAATCTTGCCGTTGAGCTTCGATCTGTTGGTGAGCATACTCACGACATTTCTGGCGGAAAACTTTAAAATCAACCTTATCGCCCGCTTTGCCAATCATGGTTTCCACTTTATGCTCGATGGGCAAACCATGGCAGTCCCAACCCGGCACATAGGGCGAGTCAAAGCCAGCCAGGGATTTGGATTTAACGATAAAGTCCTTAAGAATTTTGTTCACTGCATGACCCAGATGAATCGCCCCGTTCGCATAAGGAGGTCCATCATGCAGAATAAACTTTTCGCGACCAGCAAAGTTGTCCCTTATTTTTTCGTAGAGGCCCATTTGTTGCCACTTTTGCAACATATCAGGCTCTCGCTTGGGAAGATTGCCTCGCATCGGAAAAGCTGTTTCCGGTAAATTAAGGGTATGCTTATAGTCGCTCATATTAATCCTGAATTGATACCTTATCTTGTAACTCTTTTAGTGACTTTGACTTTAGTGACTTTGACTTTAGTGACTTTGTCTAAGCCCTTCGAAACCAGTCGATCCAGTTGTGGTGGGGCAGACGGTGGTGTATGGCTTTATTTCAAAGTCGAAAAAATGCACGGGCTTGCTGGATATCTTTTTGAATCTGCTGTTTTAAGGCATCTAAACCAGCAAACTTACATTCCTCGCGAATTTTATTCAAAAATCTGACCGCCACCCGTTGGCCATAGAGGTCCTCATCGAAGTCAAGCAAATGAACTTCCAGCACGGGCAGCAACGTTGTGCTATCAATTGATGGGCGCAAACCAATATTGGCAACGCCCTGATACTCGTTCCCATTGACCAGCCTGGTGATAACCGCAAAAACTCCACTCAACACCGGTTTCTTTCTGCCCGGGTTAATGTTAGCCGTGGGTACACCGAGTTGTCGGCCGAGTTGTTTGCCATACATTACCCGGCCGGAGACACAATAGGGTCGACCAAGCAGGCGCTCGGCTTGAGCAAAATCTCCGGACATCAGTACAGAGCGTATTCTTGTACTACTCACCCGCTCCCCTTCCACTACCAAGGTGGATGTGTGGCTAACTGTATAGTTGGAACGCTCACCGAACGATTGCAAGAGCTTGAAATCACCGCTGCGGTCACATCCAAAGTGAAAATCATCTCCCACCACCAGGTGCCGTATCCGCAGGCCACGAATAAGTACCTGCTCAATAAAAGCCGGGCCGGTCAAGCTGCGCAAGCGATGATTAAACTGCAGGCATACAACACAATCCACCTGCTGTTGACGCAAGGCTTCCAACTTATCACTAAAGCGCATTAAGCGCGGCGGTGCATCCGACTCGCTAAAAAACTCTCGTGGCTGGGGCTCAAATATCATCACCACGGTTGGCAAACCGAATGACACTGAAACTGCCTGCAACTGATCGATGATCGCCTGATGACCAAGATGCACGCCATCAAAATTACCAATGGTAGCCACGCAGCCGGTGGCAAAGGGTTTTAAGTTATGCAAACCACGGATTAACTTCATTTGACCGTCTTTGAACAAAAACGGCGATTATAATGCAAGTGACGCCATCGAGCACCTAACTTTGTACAAATGCAAAGGACTGGCGTAAAAAAGCACTCGATTCGATTTTTTCAACCCTTAACCAATCTGTTACTCTGAACTAATCAAGGCCCTCTTTGTTCACCATGTACCGGATTCTAAAACCAAGTACAACCAAGATCAGAAAGTAAACCCCAGCCCCGGCGCCACACAGAGCTGCCATCCAAATCACCTTGCGCCCGCTATCAGCCACCAGCCAGACTTCAGTGGCAGGAGAAAAAATCAGTAACACGGCGGCCATAGTCAGGTTTGCAATCAACAGGCGAGCTGAGAAAGTACCCCAGCCCCGCTGAAACCGGTAAACACCCGCCTTTAACAGTCCACGCCAAAGCAAACCAGCATTGACCAGGGCGGACAGACTGGTAGCCATTGCCAAACCCACGTGGGCGAAGGGGACAATCAACAACAGATTGAAACCCATGTTAGTTACCATCGCTATAATGCCAATCTTTACCGGGGTGCGGATGTCCTGGCGTGAGAAAAAACCGGTAGCGAGCACTTTAATTAGCATAAAAAACAGCAAGCCGAGACTATAAGCACGCAAACTATTGGCAGCCATAACCACATCATGGGCACTTAACGCTCCGTGCTGGAACAAGGTTGCAATTAGCGGGTCAGCCAACAAATAGAGGGCAATGGTTGCCGGCATGCCGATTAACAGCACCATACGCACTGCCCAATCCAAGGTGGAAGCAAAGAGCGCTTGATCAGAAGAAGTGTGCTTTCTCGACAAACTGGGCAAGATAACCGTGGCAATAGCGATCCCAAATACACCGAGTGGCAACTCGGTCAATCGGTCAGCATAATAAAGCCAGGAAATACTACCGGTCACCAGAAATGATGCCAACACGGTATCGAGCAGCAAATTTATTTGACTCACCGACACCCCAAACAAAGCAGGAGCCATCAGCTTCAAAATTCGTCTTACCCCTTCGTGCTTGCGATCCAACCGTGGCCGGGGCAACAGTTTCAAGCTGGCCAAAAAGGGAAACTGAAAAAATAATTGCAGAAGGCCCGCTACCATAACTCCCCAGGCAAGAGCTACCACCGCTTGATCCATATAAGGAGTCAACAAATATACCGAGCCGATGAGACTGAGATTCAACAACACCGGTGTAAATGCCGGTACTGCAAACTGGCCATAGCTATTCAGAATAGCCCCTGCAAATGCAGTTAATGAGATCAACAACAAATAGGGGAAGGTAATCCTTACCATGTCTACCGTGAGCGCATACTTTTCTGGATCATCCACAAAACCTGGCGCAAAGATCGCCGTAAGCCAAGGCGCTCCGAGTACCGCGAGAACAGTAAGAACCAGCAAAACCAAGCCCAGCGTGCCAGCCACAGCATCCACTAAGGCCTTGGTATTCTTATGGCTTTGTTGCGAACGGTATTCCGACAATACCGGGACAAACGCCTGCGAGAAAGCGCCTTCAGCAAATAGCCTGCGTAAAAAATTGGGAATTTTGAACGCCACAAAAAACGCATCAGCACCGGCACCAGCGCCAAAAAAATTAGCGATCACCATATCCCTGGCCAAACCCAGAACCCTCGACAGCATGGTCATGGCACTAACGATACCGCCAGAACGCAACAACGACCCAGAAGGCAATAATGACTTAGGCGCCTTGGCTTTGGTCACCGCCACTGGATCGACCTCAACCTCTTGGTCAGAGCTATTGTTGTTATCCGAGGACACTATGAATCACCTGAACTGTATCTCCATCAATGTTCGATATGGGTTGTTATATGGCTGTCTGGAACTGACAAGCCCCGACTTCAACACGATGCCAACTCCGCCATTGACAAATGTAGTCAAAAACTGCATCCTTGCGCGTCATTTTGTCTGGGTGGGCTAGGCATCAGCTATCGTTTGTGGCTGGCCAGTGGTGGTTAATCAAAAAACCCACGAACCGGGAAAACCCAGAGAACCGAGTCAGGCAGGGCAGTTATCAGAGCGACTAATCGCTAGTCGTTGCTATCATACTGGCGGTTGCGGTTGCTCAAAAAATTAAGTAGCGGACCAGCTAAAGGTCTGGATAAACTAATCACTTCAGTTGAGGAAATTATTGTGGCGAACAATCCATCTTCTAAAAAGCGTGCGCGGCAGGTGGTAAAGCGTCGCGCTCACAACATGAGTCTTCGGTCTATGGTTAGAACGTCGATCAAGAAAGTACAAGCACAAATCGACGCTAACGACTACGAAGGCGCAACCAGCGCATTTCAAAGCGCAGCCCCCCACATTGACTCCATGGTCAACAAAGGCATCTTCACCAAAAACAAAGCTGCCCGCACCAAAAGTCGCTTGAACAACCAAATCAAAGCGCTAAAAAGCTAAAGGTGATGGGCTGGAATCTGGAATAAAAACCCTGTTTATATTCTGGCCCAATCAACTGTTTCGAAAGGCAACATTAAAACCAGCTAAACTCACATCAACACCAGATTATCTCTGTGAATGATTTCTGGTTCATTGATGTAGCCCAGCACTGCTTCAATCTTATGTGACGGTGTTCTGAGTATCCTGGCTGCCTCTGCCGCGCTGTAATTAACCAGGCCTCGGGCTACTTCGTTTTGGCTGGCATCAAAGCAACCGACCATATCTCCTCGCTGAAACCTTCCTCTGACCTGGGTCACACCCACCGGCAACAAACTACTTCCCTTATTTTTAAGCACTGACACAGCGCCATCATCAAGCGTGAGCCGGCCTTTGATCTGCAAGTGTCCAGCCAGCCATTGCTTACGCGCATCCCAACGCTCCTGATCTGCCAGTAACAGTGTGCCAAGCTTATCCCCACCGCGTAAGCGTGAAAACACGTTCTCCGTGCGCCCACCCGCTATGACGGTTGACGTCCCGGAGCGCGCAGCCAGGCGGGCAGCTCTCAGCTTGGTCATCATGCCTCCGCGACCGAGGGAACCACCGGCCACAGTCACCATGGAGTCCAGCGCACCATCATTCGCCCGGGCCTCGGATATTAATCGCGCATCCGGGTTTTGTCGTGGATCACAATCAAACAAGCCGTCCTGATCCGTAAGAATAACCAAATGATCCGCCTCGATCAGGTTAGCAACCAAAGCCGCGAGAGTATCGTTATCACCAAAACGGATTTCATCTGTGACTACAGTATCATTTTCGTTAACAATAGGAATAACGCCGAGCTTGATTAAGGTGCGCAGTGCACTTCTTCCATTAAGATAACGAGTGCGATCCGATAGATCATCATGGGTTAACAGTACTTGAGCCGTATGCAAACCATGGCGGGAAAATTGCCGCTCCCACTCCTGCACCAAGCCCATTTGGCCAACAGCCGCAGCCGCCTGTAACTCATGCAGGTGAACCGGCCGCTGCGGCCAACCCAGGCGACTCATACCGACCGCCACTGCACCCGACGATACGATGACTAATTCAACGCCTTGCTGATGCAATTGAACCAACTCGTCAACCCAAGGGGACATAGCGCTAACTGCCAGACCACGACCATCAGCAGTAAGCAATGCGCTGCCAATTTTAACCACCCATCGACCGGGTTGCTTTAGCGCCTTGCGGTTGGAGTCGGCGCCAGTCAAATCTAACGCCAAAAGTCCGCTCCCAAACACCTATGGAACATAAGTTACCTCGACACCGTCTTCATCTGTTTTATCATCCAACTCTGATTGTCTGGCCAGCTTGCGCTCCTCCTTTAATTGCAGGATGCGACTGCGTACTTCCTGATCGATCTGCTGTCTGCGCTTATTCAGATCATCCAGAACTTCAGCGCTTTCTTGTGCCAGCCGGGTTTGTTCATCAAGCCACACCATAATGTCCTGACATAGCTGTCTGGTTCCTATACCCGCAACTGCGGAAACCGAGTAGACAGGCCCTGTCCAACCCAAATGGCTGACTATCTGCTGTTGCAATTCAGTCGCTACTCCAGGTGAACAAAGATCAGCCTTATTTAAGACTAACCAGCGCGGATGAGCAGCCAAAGTCGGACTGAATTTTTCAAGCTCAGCGATGATTTTTTCCGCAGCCACATGGGGAGAAGACTCATCAGCAGGCACAAGATCGACCACGTGCAAGAGTAGTCGGGTTCGGACCAAGTGCTTTAGGAAGCGAATACCCAGCCCTGCCCCTTCTGAAGCACCTTCAATCAATCCTGGAATATCAGCAACCACAAAACTTTTGTGCTGTTCCACCCGCACCACTCCCAGATGAGGAATCAGGGTAGTAAAGGGGTAGTCAGCCACTTTGGGTTGTGCCGCAGAAACACTCCTCAGCAAGCTGGATTTGCCTGCATTAGGCAAACCTAACAAGCCCACGTCTGCAAGCACTTTCATTTCCAGCCGCAGATTACGGGCTTCTCCAGGCTGGCCTGGTTTGGTCTGGCGAGGCGCTTGATTAGTACTGCTCTTATAACGGGTATTCCCCAAACCATGGAAACCACCCTTAGCGACCGTGAGTTGCTGCTTAGGCTTGACCAGGTCGCCTATTATTTCATCACGATCCAGATCCACCACAGTGGTACCCACAGGAACTTGCAAAACCAAATTTTCTCCCTTTGGACCCTTGCAGTTAGCCCCTCGTCCGGGTTGACCGCTGCGGGCTTTAAATTTCCTCGAATATCTGAAATCAATCAGCGTATTAATCGCCTCATCGGCCTCTAATACCACCGCTCCGCCATCGCCGCCATCACCGCCGTCAGGGCCGCCTTTGGGCACATACTTCTCACGACGAAAACTCAGACAACCATCTCCGCCCTTGCCTGCCTCTACGTATATGACAGCTTCGTCGACAAACCTCAAGAACTGATCTCCTAAAACAAAAAAGCCCCGCAACGGCGGAGCTTATTGAAACAATCTATTATCCTTAGTCGGCGGCAGGTACGATGCTCACTGTCCGCCGCTTGAGGGGTCCAGACACTGAGAATTTGACGTAGCCATCATCCTTGGCAAAGAGTGTATGATCACGCCCACAACCTACGTTGGTTCCCGCATGAAACTGGGTTCCACGCTGGCGCACTATGATACTACCAGCTTTCACCAGTTGACCGCCAAAGCGCTTAACACCCAGACGTTTAGATTCTGAATCACGACCGTTACGGCTACTACCTGCTGCCTTCTTGTGAGCCATTAGACTTTTCTCCTGTAGTTTGGATCGACAGTTTGGATCGACAGTTTGGATCGACCTTGTAGTTGGATGTTTAATCTAAGCACTAATACCAGTAATCTTAACTTCAGTATACCACTGCCTGTGACCCATTTGTTTCATGTGGTGCTTACGACGTCGGAATTTAATAATACTCACTTTCTTGTGGCGACCGTGAGACAAAATCTCTGCTGAAACTTTAGCACCTTCGACCAGAGGTGAACCCACCTTCACAGCATCACCATCTGCCACCAGCAACACCTTGTCGAAATCAAAGCTTTCTCCCGTTGCCAATTCGATTTTTTCCAGCTTTAGTGCTTCGCCTTCGTGCACCCGGTGTTGCTTACCACCGCTAACAATTACCGCATACATAGGGTATGACTCCAGTAAGATTTATCACGTCACCCGTTTGCATCAGAGCTAGATCATATTGATGCTTTCTACCGGACATTCCGGGTGGATGACGCTATTGGTTCCCGTATCCTATGCCAGATACTGGTGAACATTTACCATTGCTTACTATATTAAGTAACGTATCTCTCATACATACATAACCTACCCCGAACCTGTTTCTAAGGGAGTCCACTTCGCCCCCTATTACAGGGAATGGTTTCAAAGGGCGCGGAAGTATACTAAAAATAACCATCTGAAGGCAATTGCCTTGTCCTGAATATTAGTCTTTCGCTACCAAATGGCTAACAAAAAGCTAGCAATCCTCAGCTATTCATCCATTGTAAGGACGGATAGGGTTGACAGTGCTTACCCTACCCAAATAGCATGGCCCGGAAAATAGCATTCAATCTCTAAGCTCTGCTTTATCTTTCAAGCACCAGTTGTCTTACAAACACCAGTATTTACGGACATCGCCCCATGCGGACCGAAGCCATTTACAGCCAAGTTCAACAAGAATTTGCTGACGTTGACGCTCTTATAAGAGATCAGCTGTTTTCAAAAGTGCCACTGGTAGAAAAAATTGGCCACTACATCGTGGAATCGGGAGGCAAAAGACTGAGGCCATTACTCGTTTTGTTGGTCAGCAGGGCTATGGTTTCACCCTCTGAGTGGGAACAAAACAGTCATCGCCATTGCAAATTAGCCGCTATCATCGAGTTTCTGCATACCGCCACACTACTTCATGATGATGTGGTGGATACCTCCGAAATGCGTCGTGGCAAGGATACCGCCAATGCGAAATGGGGCAATGCTCCTAGTGTTTTGGTGGGAGACTTCTTATACTCCCGAGCTTTTCAAATGATGGTCGATCTCGGCAACATTGAAGTCATGACGATTATGGCTGACGCCACCAATGTTATTGCGGAGGGAGAAGTCCTTCAGCTTGCTAATTGCAAGAACCCGGATATCAGCCATGAACAATATTTTGAAATCATTACCGCAAAAACAGCCAAACTATTTGAGGCCGCCAGCCATGCTGCCACGGTTTTAGGTCGTGGCACCCATGAGCAACAGTCCCAACTTAAAGAATTTGGGTTGACTCTCGGTATTGCCTTTCAACTCATCGATGACGTTCTGGATTATGCTGGAGACGAGACCATCATGGGCAAGAATATCGGCGACGATCTGGCCGAAGGCAAGTCCACACTGCCTTTGCTGTTTGCCTTACAGCATGCACCAGAAAAAGAACGTTTATTAATCAGAACAGCCATTCGACAAGGAAACACAGATTGCGTGCGGGACATTATTGATGCAGTTAGCAGTTCGGGTGCATTAGACTACACTACCAACTTAGCAAGACAATATGCCGCAAGAGCCACCAATCATCTCACCGCTCTGCCTGAAGGAAGCTATAAAGAAGCTCTGCGCGACCTGGTCACTATTGCCATCGACAGAAACAAATAAAATTGACACAACATTTATTTTAGTTCTCCAAAGCATCAGTACTGCCAATTAATTCGCTGACAATCATTCAATAAGGGTCGACGGGAACAATCATGCAGCAGCTATCTGAGTTAGATGCCTCATTCCTGTATATGGAGCAAGAATCTTCTCCCATGCACGTGGGCGCTGTGTACGTTCTGAGCTGCGAACACCGAGGTGAGTGTTTTTCATTTAAAGAATTTTGCTCGCATATTGAAATGCGACTTCCACTAGCCCCTCGCCTAAGACAGCGCCTTGTGGAAGTACCCTTTCATCTCGACTACCCATACTGGGCGGATGATCCCGAATTCAGCCTGGATAAGCACACCTTCCACCTTCCCCTGCAAGGTTCACGGGATCAAAAAGACTTACTCGATGTTGCTGCGGAGTTTCTGAAGACCCCACTAAAGCGGTCGCAACCACTCTGGGAAATCGCGCTGGTTGACGGCATTGATGATCCCACCGTGTTACCAGGGACCAGTTGCGCTATTCTCGTCAAAATTCATCATGCAGCCATCGACGGAGTGACGGGTGAAGGACTTATGTCTGTGCTACTGGACTTTAGCGCTGACACAGAGCCAACTCTGGAAGCATTACCCTGGCAACCAAAGCCCATCCCTTCCAAAGTAAGATTACTTGGCAGTGCCTACAGCAGTGCCTTTAGCACTCCCAGAAGACTGGCTCACAAAGCCAAAGACAAAGCCGCCTCCACTTACTATTCCTTACTGGTAAAACGGCTGCAAAAACTGTCACTGCCTCCCGCACTATTTACAGCACCCTACACGGCGCTCAATCAACATATCAGTAACGAAAGAGCGTTCGCTTACCACGAATTCCCCATTGAGAGATTAAAAAGAGTCAAAGCCAAAGCGCCAGGCGTCACTCTAAACGACATTGTGATGACCTTATGCTCAGAGATATCTATGCACTTTTTGCAATCAACAGCAATCGGCTTACCAACATCTTCCTTAATTGCCCTGTCTCCTATCTCAGTGCGCTCAAAACGTATCGACAGCCCAACGGGCAGCGAGCTCGCCGCCGTGTTGCTCTCAATGGCAACCACAGAAGCCAACTTAGCGGTACGACTCAAACGTATTCACGACAATGCCAGTGCATCCAAAATTTACGGACAAGCTATCTCAGCCAGCAGGCTCACCGAGCTGATGCCATCAGCCATGCTTGGGCTAGCGACCCGGGTCTATACTAAATTTCAGTTAGCGCAAAGACATAAACCCTTGTTTAATATACCCATCGCCAACATTCCCGGCCCAAGCATTCATCTGTATTTCAATGGGGCGAGGGTGGACTATCAATTTTCAACCGCACCTCTGTTCGATGGTATTGGCTTGGTAATTATGGTGATGAGTTACGCCGACAAAGTGACTTTTACCTTTACTGCCTGCCCCAAAATAGTACCCAACCTTGAAGCGGTCAAAGAAGGTGCCAATAACGCTTTGAGTCAACTGGAAGCAGACATAGACACCATCGATTTTAATGCGCTTTCCTCAGAGAACGACCAAGATAGCACGGCCAGCAAACCTCTTTCCGCGCTTATCAGAGACACCAGCGGCTTGTTTACCGGTGTGTTTGCTTCGGCGTTTAGCAAGTTAAAAAAAAAAGGCATTGACACAATAAACGCTAGCAAAAAACTGGGTACGACTAATAGCAGTGGCTCAGTTAATAGCAGTTCAGTAGTGCAGTAACCCCACATTTATTAGCTCTTAGCTCTTAGCTCTTAGCTTTTAGCTCTTAAAAAAAAACAGAGTAAGCACTGAACCAACCACTAAAGGTATTCATCACCACTCCCGAATGCATACATGAGTTGGTTGCTACCACACCGAAGGCAGAAAAGTAGCCCGCCACGACCCCGCAGACAATATCAAGCCATCTATCCCTGGCCTCAACCGGGCAAATAAATCAGCTTCTGAGTTTACTGACAATACTTCAGGCGTCGTGAGTATGGCCACAGAATAAATGTCCTCTGCGCTCGGTCTGACTTTCAAAAGCAACTCGTTATGCGTAAGCACGCCATTAATAACCTCACCTTAAATCTCAATCACACTCTGACCTAAGCTTATGGTCTGGTTAGAAACAATTACCCACCGCCTATTGAAAAGCCCAGCGCAGAAACTCTTTCTTCTCATCTGCAGATGCCTTGGTCCAAAGCACCTTGATAGCATCCAATCTGGACAATCCAGCATCAACGGGTTCAGCGGCAGTTACAGCGGGTGGCGCATCAACGACCCTGGATTGACCGAGAGAATCTGGCAACGAATCTGATCCAGTAACAGCCGTCGTGCTGTCAGCGCCAACTCCCGGGGCAAGAATCACTGGTGTGGCCCCGGCCGCAACCGATCCGTCTCCCTCTATCGTTGGTGTTGAAACAACTACCGTTTTTGGCTGAAGTTTGGGCTGGAAAAGACTATCTTCAGCCACCTTTCTCCCATTCGCATCAACAATAGCTGCGGAAAACTGTTGCGCTACAATAGCGGCTTCACGTTTGTTAGAGGGTTGTTTAAAGGAGAAGGTATAATTTTGGGCCGGCTGGAATACCATCGTCACTTGACGCAGATCCGATTCAATATTTTCCACTCGCGCCGTATTTGTATCATCTCCACTCTGTTTTGTTCGTGCCCAAATACTGGCATAACGATAAACAATAGAGTGCTCTCCGGGCAATAAACTATAGGTCAAAGCCAAATTATCAAGTAAATAGGTTTTTTGCTGGATACCGTCGATTTGCACAATTTTAATGTCTTCAGGAACCTCAAGCCTGGCCAATTCATCTTCTGGAAGCGTTGGCCCTTCATAGGTCTTTACCACTCGCTGCGAGGCAGTGCACGCAGCAAAAAATAGTAACAATAGCAAAATGATGAAACTGCGGTAACACTTTCTAAATAGCTGCATAAAAATCTAATCGCCCTCAACTGACGTAAAAATACTTATTGTAATTCAATCCAACCTTACTATTCAGCTAATAATTTTGTTTAAAATCAGGGGACTTGAGCGGTCGGATGGGATTTTAGTTTACGACAAGCATTGTTAATCACTAACAAACTTGAACGCAACTTAAAAAGGCTTCAGGAAAAACAGACGAGAGTCTATCACCATTTGAATAGTTGCCAAGTAGAGAAGGCTCAGCTATGTTGTCGTTATAGTCTAAAGTTCGACAAAATATAGCAAACTGAGACAGGCGAGGACCAGCAGCAATGCAAGACATGAACCGATCCGGCGAGTCCGGCCATGCCCCCTTTCGCACCGACCGTTTTTTCACTGTGGCTGATCAGTGGTACTTTTCAACCAGAGAAGGTTTCGACAGTGGCCCCTACGAGGACAAGGCACGTGCGAGCGATGGACTTAAGCGTTTTCTGAAAGTCGTTAAGTTAATTCCTGCAGCGAAAGAGGTCAGCTCCGCGGCTCATCGCATGTATTAGAACCTTGGTCCACTAGCTAATGGTAGGGTAATAATATAAGGCTATTTGACTGTTTGACCTCGAGGCACGCTGTTTATCAGCCAACCACTGCCTGCAGTACCAAGAAAATAATCCAATAAGACGCGATGGCAGCCAAAGCAGCCAAAACATCGTCTAACATGATGCCGACGCCACCATGAAGGGAACGATCAGCCCAGGATATTGGCCACGGTTTAAATACATCAAATAATCTGAACAACAAAAATCCCACGACCCAGGAGATAGTGGTCGGTGGCACCACCATTAACACCATCCACTGCCCCACCCATTCATCCCAGACAATCGCTTTATGGTCATGGGCATTCCAATCCTTCGCCGTCTTTCCGCAAATATAAAACCCGGCCAGCAGAGTAACGCCAATGATGATGCCTTGAACGAGGGCGGGCAATCCATTTAAAGCAACAATGTAGACAAACACCGCAAGCAACGAACCCACAGTACCGGGTGCTTTTGGACTTAAACCAGAACCCAGCCCAGTAGCAAGGATATGCACTGGGTTCTTAAACAACAGGTTGGCCGGGGGTCGCTTGTTCTCCAGCACATTCATCCTCACGAGCAGCTCAAAAGAGTTAATTTAACTGGTCGGTCCCGAAAAACGTCATTTGAGCAAACTGGAAAGTTAGTTATCAAAATGCTTATAACCCTGCTGACTAAAGAATCGCCGTTTTCCTTCTTGATACACAGCCAGTTCCGGCTCAGCCACTATAGTGCCAATTCGGGTCAGTTTACAGTCTGAACCAGTTTGAACCGAGAAATCAGTAATACGACTTCGCAGCCGAGCGGAAGCAGTAAAACACAGCTCATAGTCGTCTCCTCCTGTCAGTGCAGCCACTAATGCCTCTTCGCCACCCATGGCCTGCTTGAGTTCTCTGCCTATTGGCAAGATTTCAGTCCTCAGCACGGCTCCCCGACCAGAAGCCTTCAGTATATGGCCCAAATCGGCTAACAAGCCATCGGAAATATCAATGGCTGCCGTTGCTATCCCTGTCAGATAAGCTCCAACTTGCAATCTGGGCTCTGGCTGCTCAAAACGCCGGCGTAAATAATCCTGAACCGTTTGCGGGAGGTCGTTGGCACACGACCCTAAAGTGACCGCCAAGCCCCCGGCAGCATCTCCGAGACTACCTGAAACCCAGATATCATTCCCAGTATCCGCCCCCGTGCGGAACAATACCTGACCATGATCGACCCGACCAAGCACAGTGACAGTGACCACCAGTGGACCACGGACGGTGTCTCCGCCTACCAGTGGTATTTGCCACTTTTCAGAGCAATGGAACAAAGCGTTAGAAAATTGAGTCAACCAGACGTCATCAAAAGCTGGCAGCGACAATGATAAAGTAAAGCCTAGCGGCTGCGCCCCCATGGCAGCCAAATCACTGACGGCTGACCCTAAGGCCCTCGATGCCACCACGGCACCGGAACAACACCGGGGGAAATGGCGACCCTCCACGAGAGTGTCAGTAGAAATGACGGTTTCCTGCTCACTGGCAGAAAAAACAGCACAGTCATCTCCTATGCCTGTTCTTATGGCTTGAGCCTTCTTTATTGGGTCAACATCCGTTATTGCCCGGATATCCGCATTATTAGTGGAGGTCTTGGACTGGAAGTACTTTCGAATCAGCTCAAACTCATTCATTTTTTGGCTTTATTTCACGATCAGCCCGCTCGGTTGACCTGAAGCGAAGCGATAATTTATCCAGTACACTGTTTACAAACTTATGCCCGTCAGTGCCGCCAAATTTTTTCGCTAATTCGACCGCTTCATTAATTACTACCCGGTAGGGCACGTCCAGACTTTCTTTCAACTCAAAACAGCCCAAACGCAGTAGCGCCATTTCGATGGGGTCAAGCTCTTTCAGTGGTCGATCAAGGGTTGGCTCGATGCAGGCGTCGAGCTCCTCGCTTTGATTAGTAATTCCCTGTAGCAACTCGCGGAAGTACACTTTATCAAACTTGTCCTGGTCGTTGTCGGTCAAAAACTCAGCCTCTATTTGAATGACTTGACTGCCAGCCAGTTGCCATTGATAAAGCGCTTGTAATGTCAGCCGACGGGAACGCCTACGCATCTCACCATAGCCGGGTCCATGATGACGAGACTTGCTGGCAGACACCTAAGCGCCCACCTTGCGCAATACCGACACCATTTCGATCGCCGTAATAGCCGCCTCTGCACCTTTATTGCCGGCTTTGGTCCCTGAGCGTTCGATGGCTTGCTCAATGGTATCCAGTGTTAATACGCCAAATGCCACCGGGATCCCTAGAGCTAAAGACATCTGACTAATGCCTTTGACACACTCTCCGGCCACATATTCAAAATGGGGCGTTCCCCCACGGATAACCGCACCTAGCGCGATAATGGCAGCAGGCTTTTGCTGCTGGCCAACCCGTTGCACTGCCAAGGGAATTTCAAAGGCTCCAGGCACTCTGACGATAGTGATATTGCTGTCTTCAATACCGTGCCGACGCAGCACATCGAGAGCACCGGCTTCGAGACTATCCACCACAAAGCTGTTGAAGCGACCCACCACTAGTGCATACCGACCTTCAGAACTTTGCATGAAGTCTCCTTCAACTATATTCACAGACATGTAACCCTCCGCTTAAACCTTATATTAGCTCCACCGGGAACCGGTTCAGCCTGAATTTACCTGACTAAACAACCGCTCTGTCCAAAAAACTACTCACCGAAAGGCACATAATCCACGACTTCCAACTCGAAACCAGACAAAGCACTAAAACGCATTGGCGCACTCATTACCCGCATTTTTCCAACGCCAATATCGCGCAAAATTTGCGAACCCGTACCGATGGTCAGATAAGCCCCTGTAGATGAAACCTCTACTTGACGACGCCGGGCCTGGGGTTGAAAAAAGTCTTCAATCCGCTGGCTAATATCAGGCACACCTTTGCCAGCGTCCAATAACACTAGGACTCCTTCCCCTTCTTGTTCGATGCGAGCCATGGCTTTTCCGATAGGCCAACTGTCACCACTGTCTCTGACCGATGAGAACAGATCTCTCATCACATCTTCAAAATGCACCCTGACCAGCAGCGGCTTATCTTGCCGGGGCTCACCTTTGACCAAAGCCAGATGTACGCCGCCCTGGATATCGTCTTTGTATGTCAACAAGCTGAACTTGCCGTATTCAGTTTCAAGCTCATGTTCAGCTTCGCGTACAATCGTACGCTCATTGATCACCCGGTAGTGTATGAGGTCAGCGATGGTGCCTATTTTAAGGTCATGGGTTTGCGCAAAGACCTCCAACTCAGGCCTTCTGGCCATGCTGCCATCATCGTTCATAATTTCAACGATTACTGCAGCCGGTTGAAATCCAGCCATCCTCGCCAGATCACAACCCGCTTCGGTGTGACCGGCACGACTCAATACTCCGCCGGGCTGAGCCATAAGCGGGAAAATATGCCCGGGCTGCACAATATCCTCTGGTTCCGACTGACGACTCACAGCGACCTGAATGGTATGGGCCCGGTCAGCGGCTGAAATACCCGTGGTTACACCCTCAGCAGCTTCAATAGAGACGGTAAAATTAGTCGAGTGCTTGGCATTGTTGTCACTCACCATCAGTGGAAGTTGTAAGAATTGACAACGCTCCTGAGACATCGGCAAACACACTAAACCGCGAGCGTATTTGACCATAAAATTAATATCTTCAGCACGCACCATCTCGGCCGCCATAATCAGGTCACCCTCATTTTCCCGATGCTCATCATCCATCAAGATAACCATTTTTCCCTGACGAAAGTCAGCGAGGAGCTCTTCTACGGTATTCAATTGCATACAATATTCTCTATGACGACTTCTCAACAAACCATCTTTGCTTATTGATAAACCTGTTAAATGAGATCGAAAGTGACCAGATTAAATGGTGATCTGAACAAATAGGGTCAAGTTTATTAGTGGCCGAACTATATAGCCTGCCCTGAAAAAAGCCACCCCTGCCTTATATTAAGGGTCGAAATCTATTTATTGGTCGCAAATTTACGAAAGTTTTGGGCTCTCCCAGAGGCTGATTGCCAATGGGTATTGCTGCCACCTAAGTCGACAAGCTAAAAATCATGCGGGTATCATCTCCAACCCGGCGCTGATCCAGCAGGCGCAGCGCTGGAACTTGTTCAAGCTGATCATAATTCGGCAGGTTAAACGCACCCCGGCTTTTGTTGCCCATCAATTTATTGGATTGGTACAGCCACAACTCATCTACCAGATGCTGATCGATCAGTGCACCGGCCAGAGCCGGTCCGGCCTCCACCAGTAATTCATTACATTGCCATTCGCCCAGTAAATTCATAACTGCAGACAACTCCAGAGAACCCGACGAAGCCAGCGGCACAGGCTTGATCAGCACATGATTTGCAAAAGATTTTGTTTTTAATCGGTCAACACACCGGTCACTGGTTAAGATCGCCACTGGGCTGCGGGGAAACAAAGACTCCGTCGCAGCGAATAATTGCAGACTCGGATCACTAATGCCTTGACTGTCCAATACCAGTCGCAAAGGCTGTCTTGGCACGCCATGACATTTTGCGACAACTGCCTCACTTCTGACTGTCAACTCAGGGTTATCAGCCACTAAGGTGCCACTACCTGTTAACACAGCCGAACTTCTCGCCCGCAATCTCTGCACGTCTTCTCTGGCTGCAGTTCCAGTAATCCATTGACTGCGACCATTAGCCAGCGCGATTGCTCCATCCAGGCTAAGGGCCATTTTCAATCGCACGAAAGGACGCCCAGTCAACATACGCTTCATGAAACCGGAATTCAGCGCCACCGCTTCTTCCTTCAGACAACCAGTTTCAGTCTGAATACCCGCTTTTTGCAAGCGCGATAAACCGCTGCCACTAACAGCAGGATTCGGATCACCGGTTGCGACAACTACCCGACTGAGCCCGGCCCTGATTAAAGCATCAGCACAGGGGGCGGTTTTGCCGTAATGACTGCAAGGCTCGAGAGTGACATAACACGTCGCACCTCTCACATCACCAGCCATCTCTAATGCATTAATTTCCGCATGTGGGCCACCAGCCTGAAGATGCCAGCCCACGCCCGTCACCTCACCCTGCTTCACTATCACGCAACCCACCCGGGGATTGGGATCGGCAGTATAAAGCCCTTTATAAGCTTGCCGCAGAGCCAAGGCCATCATAGAGCGGTCTTGTGCTGAAAAACCCATCAATCCACCACCGCTGGATCACCCATTATCAACAGAATCTTTCTTGTTTGGGTTTTGAGAAGAGCCTTCAGCTTGTGAAGAGCCTTCAGCTTGTGAAGAGCCTTCAGCTTGGGAGGAGCCTTCAGCTTGTGAAGAGCCTTCAGCTTGTGAAGAGCCTTCAGCTTGGGAGGAGCCTTCAGCGTGTGGGGAGCCTTCGGCTTGAGAAGATCCAGAAGCTTTACTATCTGAAGCTTCCTTCAGTATTGAAGAGTCGTTAGAGAGTCGGTCAATTTCGGCACGAAATTCATTCAGGTCTTTGAAGCTACGGTAGACTGAGGCGAAGCGCACATAAGCTACTTGATCTAACTCTCTCAATTCGCTCATCACTTCTTCTCCCACCACCCTGGAGTCTAATTCACGCTCACCAGCGACCCGCAAACGAAACTTTATACGATCGATAGAGGCTTCTATCTGCTCCACGCTCACGGGCCGTTTTTCTAATGCCTTGGCGAAGCCTGCCCTTAATTTAGGCTCATCAAATGGCTGCCTTGAACCATCCTGTTTGACGATACGCGGCATCACCAATTCAGCGGCCTCATAGGTGGTAAATCGCTCCCCACAAATGACGCACTCTCGACGACGCCGCACCTGGCTGCCCACCGCAACCAACCGGGAGTCCACCACCTTGGTATCAGCTGTGCTGCAAAATGGACAGTGCATAAAGACTCCGCAGAAGAAAAGTGTGCTGCCAATGGTCTGGTGTTTGTTGAGGGTGGATGATATTCCCTCTAGCCACCATAAACAGGAAACTGTTTACACAGAGAAAGCACCTTTTGCTTCACTTCAGCAATGGTATTTTGATTAGCCAGATCGTCGATGACATCACACATCCATCCCGCCAGCATGGCGGCTTCGTTCTCTCCCATTCCCCGGGTGGTCATCGCAGGCGTACCAATACGCAGTCCACTGGTGACAAAAGGTGAACGTGGATCATTGGGGACCGCATTTTTATTGACTGTAATATTGGCTTTTCCTAATGCTGCATCCGCATCTTTACCAGTAATATTTTTGTTAATCAGGTCGACCAAAAACAGGTGGTCATCGGTGCCACCAGAAACAATATCGTAGCCTCTCGCCATAAAGGTTGCGGCCATTTTTTTCGCATTGAGAACCACTTGCTGCTGATATTGCCTAAAACCCTCGTCCATGGCTTCTTTGAAGCAAATGGCTTTGGCCGCGATGATATGCATCAGAGGGCCACCCTGACTCTCTGGAAACACAGCAAAATTCAGTTTTTTCTCTAGTTCTTCATTGGCGCGGGCGAGAATCAGACCACCGCGGGGGCCGCGCAAAGTCTTATGAGTGGTGGTCGTGGTTACATCAGCAATCGCTACCGGACTGGGATAGACACCGGCAGCGACCAGACCAGCGATGTGAGCCATATCGACGAGAAAATAAGCACCTACATCGTCAGCAATGTGGCGGAATTTTTGCCAATCGATTACCCGGGAGTAGGCCGAAAATCCAGCCACAATCATTTTGGGCTGGTGTTCACGGGCTAAGCGCGCCACATCGTCATAATCGATTTCACCCGTCTCCGGGTTCAGACCATATTGCACGGCTTGATAAATACGACCAGAGAAACTGACGCTGGCACCGTGAGTCAAATGCCCACCGTGTGCAAGACTCATACCAAGAATGGTATCTCCTGGCTTGCACAAGGCCATGTAAACTGCAGCATTGGCCTGCGAACCTGAGTGTGGCTGCACATTGGCATAATCAGCCTTAAATAACGCTTTAGCACGATCGATAGCCAACTGCTCTGCCACATCAACATATTCACAACCGCCATAATAGCGTTTACCGGGATAGCCTTCGGCATACTTGTTGGTTAGCACTGACCCCTGCGCTTCCATTACCCGCACGCTGGTGTAGTTCTCGGAAGCGATTAATTCAATATGCTCTTCTTGCCTGCGCGCTTCGCTCTCCATTGCAGACCAAAGTTCAGGATCAAAATCTGCGATATTGGAATTAATTGCGATGGTGTCGTGCTGATTAGTCGTCATTTGTGAAGTACCCAATGATTGCTGCCAAAAGCGAAGCCTTGCAATGCAAAGCGAAACTAATTTATGGCCTGCATGGCCAGCCATAAATCACGTGTCATGCAGGGCCTGAAGTAGCCAGAGTTAAGAGGTAGCGTATGCAATATACGCTGTCACTAAATAAAAGGAGGGCTAGTTTAATCGATTCCCCCCCTTGCTTCACTTACTTTTAATGGCTTTATCTGAGCGCTCTAGTCAGCCCGGCCAGATTAGCGATATTCTTAGCCAGTCCGCAGAAATACAGGCCGATTCAGCGCTCAAGGAAACCTGCCAGCGAACTTGTAAGTGTGGCACAATATGCGCCTTTCACTTGGCTACAAAATTATGAATTTACCTCTTTGTTAATCTAACTAGTGCACATCCAGAAACGCCAGTTTTTGATGGGCACTAACGCAGTACAAGGAAGTACTGCCAAAATCGATCGCCTAAGCGATTGATTTTGCGAG
>JGI12048J13642_10091675_pt1 | contig 39312 bp, 42 predicted proteins | sample ElkSlonscriptome_16_FD_13642 | JGI IMG/M metagenome (IMG submission 13642)
CCTGGCGGCGGTCAAAGCTGCGACCGTCTTCGCGGCTGCTGCTTTGGTCGCGGCGGACTTCTTGGTGATCGCCGCTCGTTGCTCGGCCGTTTTCTTGGTGGTGGTCTTCTTGCGGGGGGGCGTCATGTCGGTACTCCTTGGGATTGCAAAAACAGCGAAGCCCGCGACGAGCGGGCTTCAGGTCAGAGGTGGGATGGGTCGGATCTCGATGTCCCGGTCACACGCCGGGCAGGTGGTTCGTGTCGGGGGTGCCGTCTTGCGGCCCGCTTCGTACGCCCGCTCGAGGGCGTCCTTAATCGACCAGACGGCGTGCTCGTGGAAGTCGAGGCTGTCCATCCTGCGGGCCTCGAGCGTTTCGAGGTCGAGCACCTCGCGGGCGATGCGGTTGATGATGGTGTCGCGTGCGGTAGGCATGGTCGGTTCTCCTCAGCAGCCGGCGACCCGGTCGATCTGGTCGAGCACGTCGTGGATCATCGAGTTGGTCGCGTTCGGCTCGCCGCGTTTGGTTTCGCCGCAGATCACCTTGGCGGCGTTCCAAGCGACCGCGTAGCGATCCTCGCGGGTCATGCCGCTGTCGATCTCGGCGTCGGTCTCGTTGGCGGTCACCACCGCGCCGGTCTCGGTCCGGCGGATCTCAACGTCGCCTTCGACCCCCTCGATCACGATCTTCTTGATGAACATGCTGTGGCCTCCTTCTGGTCATCCCGCTGTTCGTTCGGGCCGCGGGCAGTCGCTCCGCGCGTGACACATGAAGCCATGACATCGCGGCCGAGGGAAGGCGTTTCGAGTTGTAATTCCAGATGTTTTCGAGAATCTGCGAGAGGTGCCCGGTGACTCCCGAACACGCGCCTAGTTCCGGCGGCAGGCCCGGCCTGAACCCGGCCGCGCTCAGTGTTGAGGACGCCGCGAAGGTGCTGTCGCGCATGGGCGGGAAGCCCGTCACCGCGGACATGCTTGAGGCGGACATCGAGGCCGGCGCGCCGACGAATGGCGACGGCTCGATCAACCTCGTGCACTTCGCGGCCTGGCTGGTGAAGGAGATGGCATCGGGAGGAACGCGTGCCGATTGACCCGCGTCAACTGCGCCCCGGCGAGCTGTGCCGGCTGCTCAACTCCACGCCGCTGGGCGAGGTGATCAGCGAGCGGCAGCTCCATCGGCACCGCACGCGCGCTGGGTTCCGCGTCGCAGCCGACGGGGACACCAGCCGCGTGGACCTGTTCCGCTACGTCGCGTGGCTCGTGACGACGCGCCATGAACCGAAGCCCGACCCAACCGAGGCCGAGGACTACGAGGCGTACCGCGATCGGAAGGCCCGCGAGGCACGCGCCATCTCGCTCTCGGGCCGTGACATCGGTGAGCTTCCCGAGGTCGAAGATGCCGCCCGGAAGGACCGGGCACGGAACGATTTTCGCTTCTTCTGCGAGACCTACTTCCCGCAGACATTCCATCTGCGGTGGTCAGCAGATCACTTGAAGGTCATCACGAAGATCGAACAGGCGGTGCTCGACGGCGGGCTGTTCGCGATGGCGATGCCGCGCGGCTCGGGAAAGACCAGCCTCTGCGAGATCGCGTGCCTGTGGGCGATGCTGTTCGGCCATCGCGGGTTCGTCGCGCTGATCGGCTCCGATGAGGAGCACGCGGCCGACATGCTCGACTCGATCAAAGCCGAACTCGAGAACAGCGATCTGCTGGCCGGCGACTTCCCCGAGGTCTGTCACCCGATCCGTTCGCTGGAGGGGATCACGCAGCGGGCGGCCGGGCAGCTCTACCGCGGCAAGCAGACGCACATCGGCTGGACGGCGAAGGAGATCGTACTGCCGACCATCGCCCCCGATGGACAGCCCTCGGCGGCGTCGGGAGCGATCATCCGAGTCGCCGGCATCACCGGCCGCATCCGCGGCATGAAGTTCAAGCGGGCCGATGGACAGAGCGTCCGGCCATCGCTGGTGTTGATCGACGACCCGCAGACCGACGAGAGCGCCCGGAGCCCGAGCCAGTGCGCGACGCGCGAGCGGATCCTGGCGGGCGCGATCCTCGGGCTGTCGGGGCCGGGCAAGAAAATAGCGGGGCTGATGACGCTAACGGTCGTGCGCGCCGACGATATGGCCGACCGCATCCTCGACCGCGAGAAGCACCCGCAGTGGCAGGGCGAGCGGACGCGGATGGTGTACGCCTTCCCGACCGACGAGGCGCTGTGGTCGCGGTACGCCGAGATCCGCGCGGACGGGCTTCGGGCCGACCGCGGCATCGCGGACGCGACGCGGTTCTACCGAACGCACCGCGACGCGATGGACACGGGCGCACGGATCGCCTGGCCCGAGCGGTACAACCACGACGAGGCGTCGGCGATCCAGCACGCGATGAATCTGCGTCTCCAGGACGAGGCGGCGTTCTTCGCCGAGTACCAGAACGAGCCGCTGCCCGAGGTCGAGCCCGACGACGAGCTGCTGACCGCCGAACAGATCGCCGCGAAGGTGAGCGGGCACACGCGCGGGCTCGTCCCGCTGGGCTGCACGCACCTGACGATGTTCGTGGACGTGCAGGGCAAGGCGCTGTACTGGCTGGTGGCGGCGTGGGCCGAGGACTTCACCGGGTACGTCGTCGATTACGGCACCGAGCCCGATCAGAAGCGTGCGTACTTCACGCTGCGCGACGTGCGGCGGACGCTGGCGAGCGCGGCGCCGCGGGCGGGCGTGGAAGGGGCGATCTACGCCGGGCTCGAGCGGCTCTGCGCCCGCACGCTCGGGCGGGAGTGGAAGCGCGACGACGGCGCGGCGCTCCGCGTTGATCGCTGCCTGATCGACGCCAACTGGGGCACGTCGACCGATGTCGTCTACCAGTTCTGCCGGCAGAGCCCGTTCGCGTCGGTGCTGCTGCCAAGCCACGGTCGGTACGTCGGCGCGAGCAGCATCCCGTTCAGCGAGTACAAGCGCAAGCGCGGCGACCGCGTCGGGCTCAACTGGCGCGTGCCGGTGGTGACGGGACGCCGTGCAGTCCGGCACGTCGTCTTTGACACGAACTACTGGAAGAGCTTCGTGCAGGCCCGGCTCGGCGTGCCGATGGGCGACCCGGGGGCGCTCGCGTTGTTCGGTCGCAAGGCGGAGACGCACCGCCTGCTCGCCGAGCACCTGACCGCGGAGTACCGGGTCAAGACCGAGGGCCGGGGCCGTACGGTCGACGAGTGGAAGCTGCGCGTGGACGGGCTCGACAACCACTGGCTCGACTGCCTGGTCGGCTCGGCCGTCGCGGCGTCGATGCAGGGCGCGGTGCTGTTCGGGACAGATACCAGAGCTGCTCGGAAGCCCAGGGTCCGCTTGTCGGCCCTCAAGAAAACCCCATAGACGCGCGCCGACCATTTGCGCTATCTTGGCGCGCAAGGAGGACGATTGCCGATGACCGCCACAATGAGCGTCGTGACTCGTAAGGTAAGAGGTGGAGCGTGGCGGGAAAGTCCCCCAGCAAGACTTGCAGCAGACGCGACATTCTCTGGATGCCGGCGATACAGGTACGTGTTGGAGCGTCACTGGGACGATGCACTACCGGCCGTCCTCTTCATCGGCTTGAATCCTTCCACCGCAGATGAGCAAGCGGACGACCCAACCGTCCGGCGATGCATTCGTTTCGCTCAGGACTGGGGTTATGGCTCGCTGCTCTTGGCAAACCTCTTCGCGTTGAGATCAACGGATCCAAAGGGGCTGTTGGACGCCGCAGATCCTGTCGGCCGGTGGAACGATCGGTGGCTGAAGCGGCTGGAGAGTCGCGCATCCCTATCTATTGCCGCGTGGGGCGTGCACGGGACTTTGCGTAACCGAGACCGGACGGTGGCCGCTCGCCTCGTCAACCTGCATTGCCTGGGAACGACGAAAGATGGCCACCCCCGGCACCCGCTCTACCTGAGAGCAGACACCCTGCCTCGCCCATTCTTCGCCTGATCTGTCCCCGAACGGCCCTCCATCCGCGTGGGTTGACTCTGCACGGGATAGGCGGTACGATTTCCTTACCACCCGAAAGGTATCGACATGGGAAGTCAAGAAGACATCGGGGATCGAGTTCGCCAGTGCTTGCGACAGTTTCTCGATTCAAGCGGCCGCTCACAGGAGGGGTTCTCCGACCGTACCAACCTACACACAGGTTTGGGTTTTTCAAGCGATGAGGGGCTCGACTTTGTGCTCGACCTGTGCGAGGAGTTCGATTTCGACTTCCCCGCAGACTTCAATCCGGTCGTACACCGCGACGGCAAGCGGGGGAACAGTTTGGCCGAACTCATTGCTGAGGTAAGACAACTGCTGCCCGCGGCGGAGGCCCATCGATGATTGAATCGGGCACATCAGCCGAGGCCGTTGGCTCGCGCCTCCGTTGGGCTCGGGAGCAGTCCGGCTTGTCGCAAGGTCAAGTCGCGGAACGCCTTGGCGTTCATCGTCCGACGATATCGCAGACGGAAGCGGGCCGGCGACATGTCCGTGCCGACGAGATTGCTGCGCTCGCACGGATGTACGATGTACGCGAGGAGTGGATTGTCAGGGGCATTGATATGCAGGATGTCCGAAGCGATCCGCGTTTCACCATAGCGGCTCGTGAGCTCGCGAAGATGAAGCCGGAGGACCTGGAGACAATCCTTCGACTGCTTTCGGCCCTCAAGTCTCGCGATGAGGACAGCGGTGCCTGACCGATCGACCATTGCACGCATGGCAACGCGGGCGGCCTATCAAACCCGCCGATCGCTATCGATTCCGCGGGACTCCCCGATCAATGTGTTTGACGCCACCGAGGCTATGGGAGTCGAGGTTCGCTTCATCGATGCTTCATCGGTTGAGGGCATGTTCAGCCGCGATCCTCATCCTGTGATCATCTTGCCGACTTCCGCGCATCGGCCTCGGGGCCGTATCGCGTTCACCTGCGCGCACGAACTTGGCCACTGCGTGCTTGGCCACGGTGATCGCATCGTTGATCTGGTCGAGGCCCCTCGCGAACGAGGAGACCCCAATGAGTTCGCCGCGGACATCTTTGCCGGCACTCTCTTGATGCCGCGTCCGGTCGTGGAGGCATGCTTCAGCCGAAGGAACATTGATGTCAGCACAGGAGATCCCGTCGCGCTGTTTGGAATTGCGTGCGAGCTTGGGGTTGGCTTCCATTCGCTCGTCACACACTTAGCTGTCGGTTTGAGGCTCAATAGCGCCAGTTGGTCAGACGGGCTGAAACGGGTGACACCGAGATCGATTCGCGCATCATTGGTCCGCGACGCAACCCAGCCGGTCACCCTCGTCGACGGAGGCTGGACGGCCGAGACAGTTGACCTGGAGGTCGGAGACGTACTGATCGCAGGGGATGGTGCATCCATCAACATTGACTCGGGCTGTGGATCCCTGGAGGTTGCGGAGAACATTGCGGCCGAATCTCGCGACGCATGGCGAGCCACCAAGCCAGGAGTAGTTCGCGCGAAGGTGAACGGCCGAGGGTTTGCTGTACGCATTGCCCGGTCTGCGTACGTGGGACCGCAACGGCACCGCTTCCTTCATGACCCGGAGTCATCATGACCGGATCTACACCGGCTGTCATCGAGACCGACTGTGTTGCGGGCGCGTGGGCTCAGGCATTGTCGAAGGTTCTGGCCGCTCCAAATGGAGCCGCCCCACCTTTGCTGGTTTGTATCCGCGGCGGCGATGAGTCTATTCCGCCAGATGGTCATCCAGCAGTCGATGCGGTCGACGCACACCTTGAAGGGTTGAAGCGGCCGTTGACCATGGATACCGCCGCCACCATCTTTCCCCATCGGTCGTGGGTTCATAGCGGACGCTTGGATGCAACGGACTTCGGCGACCGGTACGTCACGAGAATCTTTCCGAGAATCAAAGCTCGGATGCGGCGCCGCAAGCGCACCTGCTACGGGACATACTTTCAGAGATTGGTTGCCTATCCGAACGAGACGAACGGATCCATGTCGAGCGTGAACCAGCTCGCCTACGTCGTCGGTCAGATGAAGCTCGACAAGCGCTTTCGCGAGTCTGGGTTGCAGATGTCGATCCTGCACCCGGCGTCTGACAATACACGTCAGCCACAACGCGGCTTTCCGTGCTTGCAGCAGATTGGAGTGTCCTGGATCGATGAGGACGACGGCTTCGCACTGAACGCCTTCTATCCCACGCAGCACCTGGTGTACAGGGCTCTTGGAAACTATGTCGGGCTCACCCAGCTCGGCGGCTTCATCGCGGACCAGACCGGCCGTGAGTTTCGGCAGCTCAACTGCTATGTCGGTTCGCCTTCCATATCTGCCGTGCGGAAGGATGCCGTGCGTGGCTTGGTCGCTTCAGGAACGGTGGATCCGACGCAGGAACAGAAGGGCGAGGCATGACCGACCCGCTTAGTTTTCGAGAGTATCAGACGCTCGCTTCTGCGACAGACAAGACGGATAACGCCGATCTGTTGAGCAATCCGGTGCCACTTCTCGGGCTCGCCGGCGAGGTCGGCTCTTTGCTTACCGAGTACAAGAAATTCCTACGCGATGGCACGAAGTACCGGCCGTTTCAGGATCAGGTTGCAGAAGAAATCGGCGATGTCTTGTGGTATCTGGCGACGATCGCACGCAAAGCGGGCCTCGATCTCGAAGACATAGCGAACGAAAATCTCGCGAAGCTGCACGAACGATGGCCTGCATCCTCGCAACCCGAGCTGCTTGGCCCGCGTTTCTACGACGAGGGGTTTGATGCATCGGAGCAGTTGCCCCGCGACCTGCGGGTCGAGTTCCGTCAGGTTGTGGATCAGGGCGCGACGAAGCTCGAGATGAGTATTGATGGCGAGCGACAGGGCAATTTGCTTACAGACAACGCGCATTACGATGACGGCTACAGGTTCCACGACGTGTTTCACCTCACAAATGCCATCATGCTCGGATGGTCACCAGTCAGCCGAAAGCTGTTGGGATGCAAGCGCAAGTCGATTCCTCAGCTCGATGAGGTTGAGGATGGGGCCCGTGCGGCAATCACCGAAGAAGCCATCTCGGCCGTCGTCTTTGGTGTGGCCAAAGACTACTCATTCTTCGACGACTTACACGCGGTCGACTTTGATCTGCTTCGTACGGTCAAGACGATGACGAGGCCGTTTGAAGTACGAGACCGCACCTATCGCGAGTGGGAAGAGACTATTCTCGCTGGTTACGAGGTATGGCGCGAGATGGCAAGGGCCGGCGGCGGGGTACTGGTCGGGGACGCGAATAAGCGTTCGGTCCACTTCGAGCCGCTGACCGCCTGAGCGGCATCTCACACTTCTACGCCCTTCGCCTGCGACAATTTTGCGGCTCGTGCAGATGTAGAAGGCGATGGCAGAGCCTTCTTCCAACACACCCGATCTTGACCAGGCGATTGCCGAGAACGCCGCCGGGCCCGCGAAGGCGTCGGTGGACGGCCAGTCGGTCGAGCAGCACCCGCTGCGCGACGTGATCGAGGCCGACCGGTACCGCGAGTCCAAGAAGGCGTCGCGGAAGCCCGGGATCGGGATCCGGCTGGCCAAACTGGTGCCCCCTGGCACGGAAGACCACGGGGGTGCGGCCTGATGCTCGGCGGCCTCCTGCGTAAGTCGAAGCGCTCTGCCAAGACCGAAGCCGCGGCGCGGCCCGTGGTCGTGCGGGCCCGGTTCGACTCGGCGCAGACAACGCCCGACAACCGGCGCCACTGGGCCGCGGCCGACGGACTGGCGCCCAACGCGGCGGTCAGCCCCGAGGTGCGGCGGATCCTCCGCAACCGCGCTCGGTATGAGGTCGCCAACAACTCCTACGCCAAGGGCATCGTGCTCACGCTCGCCAACGACACTGTCGGGACCGGCCCGCGGCTCCAGATGCTCACCGAGGACCCGAAGGCCAACGCCCGCGTCGAGGACGCGTTCAGCGAGTGGGCCGCCGCGGTCGACCTCGCCGGGCTCCCCCGCACGATGCGGATGGGCCGCGCCGAGTCGGGCGAGTGCTTCTGCATGCTCACCAGCAGCCCGCGGATCGACCACGCGGTGAAGCTCGACCCGCGGCTGCTCGAGCCCGACCAGGTGACGAGCCCGCTGGTGCGCACCGGGCGCGCCGGCACGGACAACATCGACGGAGTCGTACTCGACGCCTCGGGGCATCCGGCCGGGTACTACGTGCTGCGTCGCCATCCCGGCGACACGGCGTCGTGGACGCGCGGACGCAACGGACCGTTCGAGTTCGACACGGTGCCCGCGGGCTCGATGATCCACTACTTCCGGGCCGATCGTCCGGGCCAGCGGCGCGGGATCCCCGACATCACGCCGGCGCTGCCGCTGTTCGCGCAGCTCCGCCGGTACACGCTCGCGGTGATCGCCGCGGCCGAGACCGCCGCCGACTTCGCGGCCGTGCTGTACACCGATGCGCCGGCTAACGGCGAAGCCGACCCGCTCGAGCCCATGGACATGGTGGGCCTCGAGAAGCGGCTGGCGACGGTGCTTCCCGGCGGGTGGAAGCTCGGGCAGATCCACGCCGAGCAGCCAGCGACGACGTACGCGGAGTTCAAGCGGGAGATCCTCAACGAGATCGCCCGGTGTTTGAGCATGCCGTTCAACGTCGCGGCTGGGAACAGTTCTGGGTACAACTACGCCTCGGGCCGGCTCGATCACCAGACGTACTTCAAGAGCATCCGCGTCGAGCAGCACCAGATGCAGGTGTCGGTGCTCGACCGCATCCTCGCGGCGTGGTTCGCCGAGGCGGCACTGATCGAGGGGCTGCTGCCGCAGTCGCTTCGTGCCCGCAACGCGGTGACACCGCACGCCTGGTTCTGGGACGGCGTCGAGCACGTCGATCCCGCGAAGGAAGCCAACGCGCAGGCGACACGGCTCGCCAATCACACGACGACGCTCGCCGGTTCAAGTAGTCCAACTAACCCAGAACCGGGGCAAGGATATTCGCCAGCGTTGCCGCGTTGGCCGCCAGCGTCGTGCCCGTCACGACCTTCTCGACACCCGCCCAGATGGCGCGCAGCACCGTGCGGTTTGGCTCGGGCTTGGCGAGCTGCGCCTGCATCGTCTCCACGTCGGCTACCACGGCGAGCTTGTCCGAGTCCGACAGTTCCGCGTTCGCCCGCACATCGTCCTTGAAGGTGGCAAGGTCGTTCGCGATCGACTCGAACCGTGCATCCACCTGATTGCCATCGCCGATGGTGATGATGTTCTGACCCGTGGCCTCGATGTTGATGCCGTGAAATTTTGGCATGGTGAACTCCCCGGGGCCGTCGATCTTGTCGATACCGGAAGACGTGATGCGATAGTACGAGGTCGCCTGCGGGATGATCGTCCCGCTCTTGAGCGGGACGTTCTTCGTGACCTGGAACTCCTCGACCCATCCCTCGCTGATCAAGTACGTGAGGTTGCGGCGGATCTCCTGCTGCGAGAGTCCTTGTGACGACTTCAGCTCGCGGTTGACCACGCTGATCTTGACGGCTGCGCCCGACTTGTCGGACATCGCGCTCTTCGCGTTATTGTTGCGGTCATAGAAGTATCGCAGCAGGATCTGTCGGATTTCGGTGTCGTCGCGCGGCGGCGTCTTCGCTTTGGGCATCTCGTGCCTCCGTGAACGGCCCCGGAGCGCACGCCCGACGAGGACGCCCGCAACGGCCTGCGTGCGAAGGTTGCGAGGCGCATGCCAACCTGCGGACGTGACATAACCCGCACCAGAGCCTTTGCGGCTGCCAAGACGGGTTCACCAACGGCAGGGAACTGCCAAAACGACAGAATGTAGGATCGCTTCTCCTGCTTCATGCAATATATGCACTATGTCGACAGGTTGTCAAGCGGAGCTTTAGCCCACCTCGTCTCCGACGGTATGCTCCAGGCCGCGTGCATGCTCAGCGGCAGGATCCACCAGCCCGAGCGGTTCTGCGACGAGCAGGACCTCGACGCCGCGAGCAAGCGGTTCGGCCAGACACTCGGGCTCCAGGAGTTGCTGCTCGAAGCGGCGTGGGCCAACGGGTATTTCGGGCGAACGTTCCGCGACTGGTCGGCGGTGATGGACGCGGCGTTCGGGCGGGGTATTGAAGCCGCGGGCTCGACCGTGAGCATCGGTGGCATTCTCTCGAACGTCGCCAACAAGTTCCTCCTGGATGGCTTCAACAGCGTCGAACGCACCTGGCGCAACATCGCCGCGATCCGCAGCGTGACCGACTTCAAGACCGTCACCAGCTACCGGCTCACCGGAAACGACCAGTACGAGCGCGTCGCGCCCGGCGGCGAGATCAAGCACGGCACGCTCGGCGAGGAGACGTACACCAACAAGGCCGATACCTACGCCCTGATGCTGGCGATCGACCGCACCGACATCATCAACGACGACCTCGGGGCCATCACGACTGTGCCACGCAAGCTCGGGGCTGGCTCGGGCAAGACGATCAACGACATCTTCTGGAAGACGTTCCTCGGCAATCTTCAGGGGGGCTCGGCCTTCTTCGCGGCCGGCAACAACAACTTCATCAGCGGGGCGGACACCGCGCTCGGCATCGACGGGCTGACCAAGGCCGAGGTCACGTTCATGGATCAGGTTGACTCGGACGGCAAGCCGCTCGGGGTCATGCCCGCGATTCTGCTCGTACCCACGGCGCTGTCGGCGATGGGCAGCCAGCTCTTCAAGAGCATGGAGCTGCGCGACAACGGATCGAGCGCGAAGTACCCGGTCAGCAACCCGCACCAGGGCAAGTTCCGCGTCGAGGTCAGCCGGTACCTGTCGAACGCTGCTTGCGGACGTTTGGCGAGTGCGGTAGCTGGTGCGTATCGAAATGTACTAGGCCCTTAGTAGTTGTTCCATGTCGGAAGCAGTTTGTCGCCCAGAGGTGGCAGATTGAGGTCCGACAGTACGTACCAGAGGAGGTAGAGAACAGCGAGCATCGTGTATCCACGCAGGCTATGCGTGAGCAGACCAAGTAATCCAAGCAACACTAGCTGTGGGCGATACTGTTGGTTGCCAGGGAAGTGCTTGGCCCGCCAGACACTTTCGAGACAGACGCCATAAGCAATGATCGTACAGAACGATGCAATGAAGGAGGCCCATTGCCACGGGGGTACCGCTGTTGGACGAATGATGGCAATAAGCAGATCCGACAACGTCTCGCTCCCCCACACCTCTCTTGGAATGTTGATCGACGCACCGATGACCTTTGCTGATACGAGCATAATGATAGAGAAAGACAGTCCGAGCGAAAGATGCCGAAATGGTGAGTCGATCAATGCGCGGCACAGATTCAGGACACTATCCCGGTCCCGGATTTTGCCTGACACCGAAAGGCTAAGCACGGAGAAGCGTGCGCCCCACAGGCAGCCGAGCCAGACAATAGCTGTCGACTTGACCGTCCACCGGAACAACCAGGCAGGAGCGAATGCCACAGCGAAGAAAGGAATGCCAAGCAGGACAACCAGAATCCTGATGCGGAACCGTGCCGTTGACACGAGTTCCCATGCCCTCTTGCTCACAACAGCTAGGCGAGCAACATCTTGCGGTTTGGCGGTAACCTCCTGGCCTGGAATAATCTCGGGCGCGTGCATGAGATCAGTTGCAAGTACAATCTTCCGCCAGTTCTCGGGCACGGCACGAAGCATCTCTAAAGGACGAAGCTTTATATCTCGTATTACCAGATACACACGAAGCCAGATCATGTACAGCGCGAAGCGGAAGGCCGCGGAAGCTCCCACGAAGATCTCCCTCGCAGTCGCTCCGCCTCCTTGAGTTACAACCGATCCCCATCGCTCTTCGTACGAATCGTGCCGCTTCCGGTAGATCCACTGCCCCGCGCGACGTGCTTGGGGGGTTCGCATCAGCGCGAACGGCACTATTGAACATGACGCGATGACGTACTCTGGTGCCAAGCGAACGGTGACTGCAAGCGTTAGCGCTACCGCACCCCCCGCCTCCAGTAGGGCGAGCGCTGTAGGCTCCGATCGGAGCCAAGACCGCGGCGTGCTGAAGAGTCTCACCGTTCCTACTCCCAACGAGTCACCGTTGACCCCGTACGAGTCAGTGCATGGATTCTTAGCGGCGCCACATGCTAGTAATTCCTGCTGTTACGATTCGTGTACTGACGGCATCGTGCGCGCCGGAAAAATCCAGCCATCAAGTCGTTTCCGCTGAGCGTGATCGTAGAGATCGCGGACGCCGTCGCGGCGGCGATCAACGACGGGACCTACGCCGAGACCGTGAATGCGGAGCGAGCCTACCGGCCGTCGTTCGATCTCGAAGAACTCGGCGAGTTGAAGGTGACCGGACTGCACGGTGGACGTCGGCCTGCAGCAGCGCGTGGATGCCGGCGATGACGCCCGGCTCGATGCGCTGCTCGACCTCGCTGAGCTGCCTCAAGTGGTCGCCGATCTCGTGATGAGCGTGACCTACAGGGTCAGGAGGTAACCGATGGCGATCCGACTTGGCATGGAGGCCGTGCTCAACTACAAGACCGGCGGCCAAGACGGGGCCGGCTCGTGGACCGAGCTGGCCAACGTCCGCGACGTGACGCTCTCGCTCGAAGCGGGCGAGGCCGACGTGACGACGCGGGCCAACAACGGCTGGCGGGCGATCGTCGCGACCCTCAAAGAGGCGAGCGTCGAGTTCGAGATGGTCTGGGACACGCAGGACAGCGGATTCGCCGCGATGAAGGATGCCTACCTCACCAACGCGCCGATCGGCCTGCAGATCCTCGACGGATCGGGGTCTGGAGACGGCGAGGGGCTTCAGGCCGACTTCATGATCACCAGCTTCAGCCGCTCGGAGTCGCTCGAAGAAGCGATCACTGTGTCGGTGACGGCGAAGGTGACCTACTCGGACACGCCGCCGTCGTGGATCGGAAGCTGAGCCATAAAGACTTTCACCGACAACGCGGGCCGCGACTGGGTCGTAGAGATCAACGTCGCCGCGCTCAAGCGGGTCAAGGGGCTGACGGGAACCGACCTGCTCGCGCTCGCGGTCTCGCTCGATACCCGCGTCGCGGAGGAGCTCGCCTCCGACCCGATTCTCCTGTGCGACGTGCTCTACGCGGCGTGCAAGCCGCAGGCCGACGAGCGAGGCGTGAGCGACGAGGACTTCGGCCGCGCGATGGCGGGCGACGCGATCGAGGCGGCCACCGCGGCGCTGCTCGAGGAGATCGTGGCTTTCTGCCCGAGCCCGAGGGACCGGGCCGCCCTCGGGCGAGTGCTCGGCGCGATGCACGAGACGCGCGACAAGGCCCGCGACGCCGTGGAGACGCGGCTGGACAGCATGCTCGACCAGAAGGAACTCGACCGGATCGTGGGCGAGCTGATGAGCGAGGCGGACGGGCAAGCGCCGCCGACGTCTGGCGGCTCATCGACCGGTGCGCCGGCGTCGTCGGCATCGACCCGGCCGCCCTGACCCTCCGCGCGCTGCTGGCGATGGCCGAGGCACGCCAGCGGCACGACTGGTCCATCGCCAGCAGCGCGATGGCCCTGCTCGCCAACGTCCACCGCGACCCGAAGAAGCGGCGGGCGTTCAAGCCGAGCGACTTCGACCCGTTCGCCAGGAAGGCCGACGCGGGTCAGCCCATCCCCGCCGACGTGCGGGTGCTCAAGGACGTGTTCATCAGGAACGATCCAGCCTAGCAAAGAAGTTCATCACACGAAGAAGTGATTGCCCGCGGCTCGCAAGATGAAGAAGAGCACGAGAGTTGCGATCACAACTGTTACCCACATGCGCGTCATTGAACCGTCCCAATCTTCCCCGTTGGCTTTGTAGCTAGTCGCGATGCCAACAAATACACCGCAGATGAGACCCAGAACCAGACTAACGATCGCTGCCCCGATGATTACAAGGATGCCAGCCATGACTCTCTGCCTCCTGCGGTACAGGGTCTACGTGCGGTATTGAAAGGATGCCGGATGACGCTTCACACCAAGTATATCGCGCACGGCTTCGGGCTCGTGATGGTCACGCTGGGTCTCGCCGCGTGCGCCGGGTTCGACCTGGGCGACGTGGTCAAGGTCAAGACGCCCAACGAGATCCAGCAGACACGCGGCCTGCCGAGCACGACCTCGCTCAACGAAGCCGAAACGGAGTACCGCGCGTGGTTCGACGACGTGCAACGCACCGGGGCGCAGTGGAAGGCCTCGATCGACCGCGGCGGCGAGATCCGTGGCCTGCTCGGTCAACTCACGCTCACTGCCCTCGACGACATCGGGCCGTCGCTCGCGGGCGTGCCCATCGCCGGCCCGGCGCTGCCCGCGCTGACCGGGCTCGCGGGGCTGTTCATCGGGGCCGGCCGACTCCGGAAGGAGAAGGAGGCGTCATTTAACAAGGGACTGGAGAAGGGCGCGGCGAGCACGCTCTCTACGCCAGCCATCCCGACGCCCACGGAGATCCGGGGGACTGGCGCGTGATCGACATGCGGGTCAAGAATCTGTTCTTCGACCGGCCTGCGGTCCAGCGTGCGATCGATCCGGCCCGGCGGCGGGCGCTGTCCAAGGCCGGTGCGTTCGTCCGCCAGCGGGCGAAGACCAGCATGCGCAAGCGGCGCGGCACGTCGCGACCCGGGCAGCCGCCGTTCGCGCACGAGGGCAGCCTCCGCCGGATGGTACTGTTTGGCTACGACCCGCGGACCGAGTCGGTGGTGGTCGGTCCGGTGGGGTTCCGGCGTGGGAACGCGCCGAGCGTGCTCGAGTTCGGCGGGCGCACCACCGTCGTGCGCCGGCGCGGGAGCAAGCGCACGACGCAGGCGGTCCGCATCGCGGCCCGGCCGTACATGCGGCCCGCGCTCGAGAAGGAAGCCCCCAACCTCCCGAAGGTCTGGCGCAACAGCGTGAGGGGAGGCTGACGTGGCCAACACCCGCGGCATCCGGGCCGGGCGTGCGTACGTCGAGCTGGGCGTCAACGACCGGCTCACGCGCGGGCTCCGGCGCGCGCAGCGGCAGCTCCGGGCGTTCGGACAGAGCGTGCGGGGGATCGGTGCTCGGCTCGCCGCGGTGAGCGGTGCTCTTGCTGCGGGGTTCGGGCTCTCGACACGGGTGTTCGCCGGGTTCGACGACCGCATGCGTGTCGTGCGTGCGGTCACCGGGGCGACCCAGGACCAGTTCGAAGCACTCACCGATGAAGCGAAGCGTCTCGGTCGCACGACCTCGTTCACCGCGGGCCAGGTGGCCGAGGCGATGACCGAGCTCGGCCGGGCGGGTTTCGACCCCACCGCGATCCTCCAGAGCACCGAGGCCGTGCTCGCGCTCGCCCGAGCCACGAGCACCGACCTGCCGCGGGCGACCGAGATCGCCGGGGCGGCGCTCCGCGGGTTCAACCTGCCGGCGAGCGAGATGGGCCGCGTGTCCGACGTGCTCACCGCGACGGCCAACAAGAGCGCCCAGACGCTCGAGGACCTGTTCGAGGCGTTCAAGCCGGTCGCGCCGATCGCGGCCGAGGCAGGCGAGGGCATGGAGGATGTCGCCGCGGCGATCGGCATCCTCGCCAACAACGGCATCAAGGGCAGCCTCGCCGGCAACGCTCTCGCACGGGCGTACAAGAACCTCTCGTCGGCGGCGGCGCAGGACGAGCTGCGGCGGTTCGGCGTCGAGGCCGTGGACGCGTCGGGCAACCTCCGCCCGCTCGCCGACATCATCAACGACCTCGCCAAGGCAACGCAGGGCCTCGGCACGGCCGAGCGGCTGTCGATCTTCGAAACGCTGTTCGGCCGCGGGCAGGCCGCTGCGCTGAAGCTCGCGTCGTCGGGCACGGCGTTCGACACGCTGCGCGATGAGATCCGCGACGCCGCCGGGATCGCGGTTGAGACGGCCGAGCAGATGGACGCGGGCATCGGCGGCGCGTTTCGCAAGCTGCTGTCGGCGGTCGAGGGCATCGCCATCGCCATCGGCGAGGCGATCGAGGGGCCGGTCCGCAAGGTGGCGGACGTGCTGGCGAACTTGGCCGGCTCCATCACGCGGCTCGTCAACCAGAACCGCGAGCTGGTCACAACCATCGCCAAGATCACCGCGATCGTGCTCGGCGTCGGCGTTGCCCTCGTGATCGCCGGCACCGCCATCGTCGGCATCGGCGCGGTGCTCGGCTCGCTCGCGGCCATCGCGTCAGCCGCGGGGACCGCGATCGGGGTGATCGGCACGGTGCTCGGGGCGCTCGTATCGCCCATCGGGCTGGTGATCGCCGGCGTGGCGGCGCTCGGCGTCGCCATCCTCTACTACACGGGTGCTGGCGGCGAGGCGATCACGTGGCTCAGCGATCGGTTCGGCGAGCTCCGTGCCTTCGTCGGCAAGGTCGCCGGCGGCATCGCCGATGCGCTCGCGGCGGGCGACATCCAGCTCGCCGCCCAGATTCTCTGGCTCGGGCTGCAGGTCGCGTGGAAGCGCGGCGTCGCGGCCCTCAACGAGGTCTGGCTTGGGGCCCGGAACTTCTTCATCACCACGGCCCAGAAGATGTGGTACGGCGCGCTCGCGGTCGCCCAGACGGTGTTCCACGCGCTCGAGGTCGCGTGGATCGAGACGACGTCGTTCCTGTCGAAGACGTGGACGCGGTTCACGAGTGGGTTCCAGAAGGTGTGGCAGTCGGCCTCGTCGTTCGTAGCCAAGCGGATGCTGGAGATCCAGGGGCTGTTCGACAGCGGCCTCGATGTCAAAGCCGCGAAGCGTGCGGTGGATGATCAGCTCGACGCGAAGCTGTCGGAGATCGATGCCAACACGCAGGGGGATCTGTCCGGCAGAGAGTCCCGTCGCCAGCGGGAACGCGACGACGCTTCCGAGTTGAACGAGGCCACGCTCGCAGAGATCGGCCGGCGGTTCGAGGAGGCGCAGGACGCGCTGCGCTCGGGCACCGATGCCGACATCGCCGAGACGCAGCGGAAGCTGGACGAGGCTCGCGCGAAGCTCGACGAAGCGATCGCCGAGGCGCGTCGCCGGCGCGAAGAGCAGGACGAGTCCGGCGAGGACACAGCCGGCAACGTCCCGCGCGACCTGATCGGCCGGCTACAGGAAGGGCTCGCCGGGCTAGGGGCCGCGATCGAGCGCGGCGTGGCCGTCCGCGGCACGTTCAATGCGCTGGCGGTGCAGAGCCTCGCCGCGGGCGACGACACCGCGGAGCGCACCGCCAAGGCCACCGAGCAGACCGCCAAGAACACCCGCCGCCTGGCCGACTCCGCGCAGTCGGGCGGGCTGACGTTCACCTGAGGAATCAGATCCCGTGCCTGTGACCGTTACCGAAAAACTCGAGAGCCGCCGATCGACGACGGGCGACAACCCGTCGGCGGAACTCGTCTACACGGTCCGCGGCACCGACAGCGACATGACCGCGCGGTCGCAGGCTGAGGCAACCAGCCCGGCAACGTACGACGGCATGCCGCGTCAGTCGGTGACGGTCGAGCCCATCGGCCACGAGCTGTGGGACGCGACCGTGCGGTACGCGCCCGACACCCAGCAGCAGTCCACGCCGCCGCAGACGGGCGAGAGCACGTTCGCCTTCGACACCGGCGGCGGCACGCAGCACATCACGCAGAGCAAGCAGACGGTCGGCACATACGCGGCATCGGGTACGACCGCGCCGGACTTCCAGGGCGCGATCGGCGTCACGCAGGACGCGGTCGAGGGCGTTGACATCACGGTGCCGATTTACCAATTCAGCGAGACGCACTACCTGCCGGCCGCGGCGGTCAGCAACTCGTACAAGGGCGCGCTCTTCAGCCTCACCGGCAAGGTCAACAGCGGCGGCTTCCGCGGGTTCGCCGCGGGCGAGGTGCTGTTCCTTGGGGCGACCGGAGCCCGCCGCGGCACCGGCCCCGACGACGACTGGGAGATCACGTTCCGGTTCGCGGCCAGCCCGAACGTCACCGGGCTCTCCGTGGGCTCGATCAGCGGCATCGCCAAGAAGGGGTGGGAGTACCTCTGGGTCCGCTACGCGGATCAGGAGGATACGAGCGCGAACACGATCGTCAAGCGACCCGTCGCGGCGTACGTCGAGCGGGTGTACGACCAGGGCAGCTTCGGAGGTCTCGGCATATGAGCGGCGATGCCCTCCGCAAGGTCCGCACCGGCGAGCCGCTCCGCATCCCCGCGGCGGCGTACAACGCGTTCGTCGACGCGGCGATCGCCAACCGCGCGAGCGAGCGCAACGCGATTGCCGACCCCGGGCGCGATCCGACGCAGCGCGGCGTCGTGCTCGTCCGCAACGACTCGCCCGATGACCTGCCGGCCCACCACGCGCTCGCGATCACGGGCGTGCTGGTCGAACCCGGCGAGGACGATCAGGAACGGACGTTCCAGGGTCGTACGCCGCTGACGGCCGAGGTCGCGACGGAAGACTCGCCGGCGCTGTCGTTCGTCGTCGCGATCGAACCCATCCGCGCCGGCGAGATCGGCCGGTGCGTGTTGCACGGCATCACGGCCGCGCGGATCACGGTGCAGAACGAGGCCGACGAGACATGCGAACTGAAGGCCGAGGAGACGCTGCTCGCCTCGACCCCGCTCGGCGGGGTGCCGATCCTCTGGAAGGAGGAGGGCGGGGAGGGGGGCGGCGAGAAGTGGGCGGTGATCGAACTCGGTCGGCCGTCGCTCGCCCGCGTAACGGCGGTGCTCGGCGAGGCCCAGCCGATCCCCGGCGAGTCGAACCGCTGGCGGTATCCGTGGGCGGAGGCCCGGATCGACGGCGACGCCGGCAGCGCCGACTACCTGCGGCACGTCGAGGTGCCCGAGGGGCTGTCATCCCGTGGCCAGGGCGGCGGCGAAGACCCCGCACGGATGGCCATCAACCGCTTCGAGGCGCACCACTGCGATGAGTCCGTGCCGGGCGAGGGCTTCGAGGGGCTGCTCGGGCTCGGGCCGGTGTGCGACCTGCCGGGCGTGCTGCCGGACTGCCCGCCGGCGCGGTCGCTCGAGCCGCGGCTCGCGCCGGTGCCGCCCGGAGTGACCGTCCAGCTCACCTGCGAACGCGACACGAAGGGCCAGCCGGTCTGGGTCTTCGAGGCGATGAGCTGCGTCGAGATCGCAGACCCGGACGATGGCGATCGCAAGCTCAACATCATCGCGGCAGGAGGCGGCGGATGAGCACCGATCTCGCCGAACGCCGAGCGCACGAGCGGAGCAAGTACGTCGAACTCGCGGGACGTGCTGGGTCGCGGTACGGCGCTTCGAACCACGGCCGATCGGCCACCGGGATCGTCAGGCGGTGGAAGCCGCGGTTCGTCGTGGACTTCGGCTGCGGACGCAACGACTTCATCGCCGCCCTCCGCCGCCACGGCATCGACGGCGTCGGCATCGACTTCGCCTTCCCCGAGGCCGACATCAAGAAGCCGATGCACGACACCGGGCTCGTGGAGGGCGTCGCCGACGTCGTCACCAGCTTCGACGCGCTCGAGCACCTCCTGATCGAGGACGTGGCCTCGGTGCTGACCGAGATGAAACGCGTGGCCCGGCCGCGGGCTTGGTTCTGCTTCTCGATCTGCACCCGGCCGAGCCGCATCACGGTGCGCGGTGAGAATCTGCACCCGACCGTCCGCCCGCTGTCGTGGTGGGTTGATGTCATCGGTCGCGTCGGCGTCGTCAACGCGACGCGCGCCGGTGGAAGGACTGCCGATCGGTACATCACGGGGAGGTTCAAGTGAACAGCCCCAACCAGTCCGACATCGTCGCGCTCCAGCGTGGCCTCAAGAACCGAGCCCCGGCCCGCAACGGCCTACGGCTCTATACCGCGGACTTCGACTCGATCTCGCTCGGCGGGTTCTACAAGGCCCGCTCGGCGTTCCTCGTGCTCTCGGGCCCGTCGCTGAACGATCTCGATCTCACACACCTCGACCGCCGCGGCATCGTGACGATGGGCGTCAACAACTCGTGGACGGTCCACCGCCCGACGCTGTGGACGTGCGTGGATGATCCCGGCCGCTTCATCGACACGGGCTGGAAGGACCCGGGCGTGCTGAAGTTCGTACCGGTGTGTCACTGGGGCCGCAAGCTGCGCATTCAGGCGGGGGACGGCACGATGCGCGACAGCGCATACCGCGTCGCGCAGATGCCGAGCGTGCTGTTCTTCCGCCGCAGCAACCACTTCGACCACGAACGGTTCCTCACCGGTGATACGGTGCCCTGGGGCAACGACCCGAAGTCCACCGACTCGCTGGGCATCAAGGGCAAGCGGAGCGTGATGCTCGTCGCGCTGCGGCTGCTGCACCATCTGGGCTTCCGGACGGTCTACCTGCTCGGCTGCGACTTCCGGATGGCCGCCGACCACAAGTACGCCTTCGACGAGACGCGCGAGGCCGCCGCGATCCGCCACAACAACGTGCTCTACGACTCGCTCAGCCGACGATTCGAAGCGCTGCTGCCGCACTTCGAGAAACACCGATTCCGCGTGGTGAACTGCTCGCCCGGCAGCGGGCTGGGTGTGTTCGAGCGGATGTCCTACGAGGAGGCGATCGCCGCGGCGAGCGCTGAGTGCTCGAAGCCGATCAACACGCAGGGCTGGTACACGCCGGTGGATGCCAACCGCGAAGTTGCCCGGGAGGCCGCCAAATGAGCGAGCCGACCCGGTACTACCTCTACATCCCCGTGTGGGCCACGGGCCGTGCTCCGCAGGGCGGCGGCTCGAGCGACTACTCGACGCCCACGCCCGAGTCGTCCTCTGCGTACGAGACGCCGGCAAGCAGCACGCCCACACCGTCCGAGGGCAGCAGCTACTCGACGACGGGCGACGTGATCTTCACCACCGGGCCGAGCGGGACGCCGACGCTGACGTTCTACACCACCGACGCGTTCACGAGCGACAGCGGTACTCCGGACAGCACCGCGCCGAGCTCGACCGACGACCCCACGCCCAGCGGCGGCGGCTCCACCGATGACCCGAGCGGCGGGTCATCCGCTGCGTCGTCAGCGGGTTCGTCGGGCTCGGTCCCGACCGACACCGATCCGACGTTCAGCATGAGTTCCGGCGACTCGTCGATGGCCTCGACCGACGACCCCGGCTCGTCCGGCGGTGGCGGGTCATCGGGGGGCGGCGGCTCGTCCGGCGGCGGTGGTTCCAGCGGGGGCGGCAGCGGGCCCGGCGGCTCGGGACCAGGGGGGAGCGGCCCCGGCGGATCCGGATCGGGCGGCAGCTCCGGGCAGTCGAGCATGGACTCGTCGGGAGCCAGCAGCGGCGCATCGAGCGGCGAGAGCTCGGGCTCAGGCTCGAGCGAGAGTTCGTCGATCGAGTCGCCCAGCGACAGCTTCACCGATCGCCTGACGCTCGGTTCCGAGGGCACGATCAAAGACACCACGGTCACGATCGGGACCAGCTCCGACTCGTTCACGGGCACTTTCACCACCGATCCCAGCGGCACCATCGTCGCCACCGAAGTCACGCTCGATTCCGGTTCGGGCTCCGGCTCCGGCTCAGGCAATGAGGCGGTCGCGTTCGGCGCGATGGCCGCCCCGTTCATCGAGGGCGGGATGGAGGGCGTGCCCCCGGCCAACTGGCAGATCGAATCGAACACCACGCAGGAGGCACCCAAGTGATCCCGAAGATCGTCTACACCGCGCACCTGGCCGAGACGCCCGTGCCCGAGTCGTTCAGCACCTGGCGAACCGAGTGGCAACGCCATCACCCCGAGTGGGACGTCCGCGTGATCACGCTCGACGACCGTGAGCCGATCTTCAACCACGCCCAGTGGGCCGAGACGTTCAAGTTGCCCGAACCAGCGGGCGCGGCGTCGCGCCTCAACATCCTCCGCTACGAGCTGCTCGCCCGCGAGGGCGGCGTGTTCGTCGATCCGGACCGCTTGCCGATCCGGCCGATCGACGAGTTGGTCGATGGCGTCCGCGCGTTCTGCTCAACAACGCAGCAGCACGGCCGCCCGCACCTGCTCTCGCCCGCGGTGATGGGGGCCGCGCCGTGCCACCCGGTGCTCTGGCACTGCGTTCGGGACCTCGCCCATTCGATCCTCGTCTACCGCGGCATCTGGGACCAGACCGGGCCCGGCTACCTCAGCCGCGTCATCAACGAGCACGGCCACTTCCGAGATGTCGTCCCGTACCACTGGGGCCTCTTCGAGCAGTCTGAACCGGACGCCCGCGAGCACGGCGGCGCGTACCTTTACAACGCAGGCATCCCGACCGCAGAGGCCGTCGCCTGATGGCCGAGGCGTCGCCCATACCGAAGGTCTTGCACCAGGTTTGGCTCGGCCGCGGCGAGATGCCCGTCCAGCAACGGCGGTGGCGACGTCGGTTCGCCGAGATGAACCGGGGCTGGACGCTCCAACTCTGGACGGACGATCACCTGCCGTTCCCGATCCTCAACCGAAGGGCGTGGGACGCCTGCCTCGCGATCGGCGGCGTCCCCGGCTGCGTGATGCGGAGCGACATCCTGCGTCTCGAACTCATGGCCCGCGTTGGCGGCGTCTACCTCGACACGGACATCAAGCCGGTCCGCCCACTCGACGCCTGCTGCCCGCCGGGTGTCCCCGCCTGGGTCGCGTGCGAGCAGCGCGACATCATCTCGAACGCGGCGATGGGGTTCGTCCCGAACCACCCCGCGGCATGGCGGGCGGTGAACACCATCGAGGAGTCGTTCTTTGAGCGACGCTATGTCGGCGACCAGGCCGGGCCCGGACTCGTCGCCCGGATCATGCTCGAGCACGACGATGTGATCCTCTGGCCGCCGGCGTGCTTCCACCCGCGGGTGGGCGAGACGATCCGGAACCCGGATCTGCCACGGCTACTGATGCAGGCGCATCTGTTTGCGGGGACGTGGGTTGAGGGGCGGCAGAGCGATCACACAGGGCTCTGGCGAGCAAACCCGGCGGCCAAACCTCCAACGCTCAGCCGGGATCAGTCGTCGCTTGGGAAATGCAGCGCGCCGTACTCGCCAAACGAGAACAGGCAACCCCACGCAACTTCCCAGAGATAGCCATCGACGTCCGCGAAGCATCCACAGGGACGTCCCAGAAAACACGGAAAAGAATTGGAATGTTGAGCCGCCGCGGCTGGTCGTACGGCGCTTTTCTGTGACAGGACCTGATTCGAGAGGCGAAGCCATCGGCATTGTAAACTCTGGCGGAGATGCTTTGAGCGAGCTTAACTGGACGGATGCGCGACCGACGTCTGCCACGCTCCGGGCGGCTTGCCCATGACGCGCTTGAAGGCGCGGCTGAAGGCGGCTTCGGAGTTGTAGCCAAGCCTCACGCCGCACTCGGCGGCGGTCACGTCCGTCTCGCGGAGCCACGTGCCCGCAGTGTGCATCCGCCAGCGTGTCACGTACTGCATCGCCGACTCGCCGACGAGTTCGGTGAAACGTGCGGAGAAGGCCGACCTCGACATCGAAACCGAGGCCGCGAGCGATGCGACCGTCCAGTCGTGCGCCGGCTCGCGGTGGATGCGCGCAAGCGTGGGCCCGATGCGTTCATCGCTGAGGGCGCCGAGCCAGCCGCGGCGTGAGGCCGGATTTTCGACGAGCCATGTCCGGATCGCCTGGATCACGAGGATGTCCGCAAGCCGTGTCACGATCGTCTCGCCACCGGGCTGGCGCGAGCCGGCCTCCGCGGCCATGAGGCGCAGCGTGCTGTGCATCCATTCCGCGTTCGGCGTGTTCCATGTCTTGATGTGGATCAGGCTGGGCAGCAACTCGACGAGGTCGCGTGCGGCCGGGTGGTCGATGCGCACGGCGCCGCAGATGAGCGTCGTCTCGTCACCGCCGCCGCCGTAGGTGAGCACCTCGTACCTCGGTGTAACACGCTCGATCGGGAGATCGAAGTAGTTGACCGTGCGCGCGCCCTCGTCGTGCATGATCAGGTGCCCCTCGCCGCGTGGCATCAGGGCGAACTCGCCAGGGCGCAGCACCGTCGGCTCGGCATCGGTGAACTCGAGCCGGCACTCGCCCGAGGTCACGATGTGGAACATCACGCAATCCGGCATCGGCGGCATCACCACGCCCCATGGGGCGGTCAGGTGCGATCGGGCGTAGACCACCCCCTCAAGGCGGAACGCGTGCAGGGTCTCGCCCAGCGGATCGGACGAGAGCCAGGCGTCGGCCGGGGAAGGCGTCGGAGCGGACAGCGATGATGGGGTCGATCGGGCCATGGCCCATCATATCGTTTGTCCTATCCAGAGCACCTATGCTGGACGATCAAGCAATTCATATCGACTTTGGATCATTGAGGATCTGCACCTATGCCCCGATAGTTGATTCATTGAGCGTGGTGGTCGCCGTTGATCGCCGCCGAATCCGCTGATTGGAGCACGCCATGAGCACAGCCGCCCTTCCGTACCAAAACGTTCTCGTGATCGCCGCGACCGGCAAGACCGGCCGGCGGGTCGTCCCGCTGCTCGAGCGGCGCGGGGTCGCCGTCCGCCGCGGATCGCGGTCGGGCTCGCCCGCCTTCGAGTGGGCCGAGCCGGCGACCTGGGGGCCGGCGCTCAAGGGCATGGACGCGGCGTACGTCGTGTACACGCCCGACCTGGCCGTGCCCGGGGCCGACGAAGACCTGACGCGGTTCGTCGAGGTTGCAAAGAGCAAGGGCGTGCGGAAGCTGGTGCTGCTCAGCGGCCGGGGCGAGCCGGAGGCCCGGGCGTGCGAGCTCATCGTCGAGCAATCGGCCCGGACTGGACGATCGTCCGCGCCGGCTGGTTCGACCAAAACTTCAGCGAGGGTGACTTCGCGGGCATGGTCGCCGATGGCGCGATCACGCTGCCAAACCCAGATGTGCGCGAGCCGTTCGTCGATGTGGATGACATCGCCAAGGTGGCGGCCGAGTCGCTGCTGGATACGCGGCACAACGGCGAGGTCTATGAGGTCACGGGCCCGGAGCTGCTGACCTACACCGACGTCGCGCAGCAGCTGAGCGACGCCGCGGGTCGGGAGATCCGGTACGTGCCCGTGACCACCGAGGAGTTCTTCGCCAGCATGGCCCAGGCGGGCGTGCCCGCGGAGTACGGCGACCTGCTGCGGTATCTCTTCGAGATCACCAGGTCGGGCGTGAACGCGCACGTGACCGATGGCGTGCAGCGCGCGCTCGGCCGCCCGCCTCGCAGCTTCCGCGAGTTCGCCGCCGAGGGAGCATTCGGCGAGATGAGGGAGGTGTCCCGTGAATGATCTGGTGACGATCGCCGCCCGCGTTGGCGTTGTCGGTGTTGCGCTGGTCGGCGGTGCGCTGTTCGCCTTCTCGGCGTTCATCATGGCGGCGCTCAAGCGGCTGCCGGATGCCGAGGGCATGAGGGCAATGCAGTCGATCAACAGGACCGTGTACACGCCCTGGTTCATGGGGCCGTTCTTCGGAACGGCGCTGCTGTCGCTCGGCGCCGTCGTGATCGGCGTCGCGAACGCGGGCGAGCCGTGGGGACCGGCGTTCGCGGCGGCCGGGGTTCTCTATGTCGCTGGTGTGTTCGTCGTCACCGCGGCGGGCAATGTCCCGATGAACAAGCGGCTCAACGAACTGGACCCGGATGAAACCGACGCGGCCGCGTACTGGAATCGCTACCTGGTGGCCTGGACGCGCTGGAACCACTTGCGGGTGCTCGCGTCTGTTGGGTCCGCGTTGCTGTTCGTCGAGTCGGTCAGGCTGGTTGGATAGCCGACGCGGACCGGCTCTGCGCTGCGATGTTGGCCGTAGAAGGCTCTCATGCGTGGGCCTCCTCATTGCGGCATGGGGTTCGCCGCGCGACGGCGAGGCGGGACCCGAGACGAGCCGCGTCGTGGAAGGCTTGTTCACGCGAGCGCTGGTGCCGTTCGTCGTTGAACTCCTGGTACTCCGAGGCGATTTCATGAATGTCCTCCGCGGCAATGCCGAGCAGGCGCGTGGCGACTGTCCGCAGGTGCGGATTCATATGGTTCCACCCATCGCGGATGCCGCCTGGCTCAAATCCAAACTCACCCATTGAGGAGAGCACGACCAGCGACTTCCCGCTGAGTGTGCTTTGGATCGGGAAGTCACCCCGCTCGAGGTCGAACGAGAAGGTCTCGCCGGGGCGGATGATCTGATCGATCCAGGCTTTCAGGGATGCGGGGAGTCCGTAGTTGTAGAGCGGCGCGCCGAGAACAAGAACATCAGCTCGCCGCACCTCGTCGATGAGGGCCATGGATTCTGCGAGCGCATCATTCATGTCCTGGGAACGATTTTCTGGCGGAGTGAATCCTGCACGGATCGATGCTTCACTCACGATAGATGGTGGTCGAAGGCCAACATCTCTGGGCACGATCTGAACATCCGGTTCGCGTGTGCGCCATCCATCGATGAACCGGTCGGCCATCTGACGGGTGATCGAACGATCAAGGCGGGCGCTTGCATCCACACGCAGCAGGACAGTCATCAGAAATCTCCTTCGTGCTTGGGGGCACTCCGTGTGTGGGGGTATGGGGCAGCCGCCACGTCACGACGATTTGCGGGCATTCACACCGTTCTGATTTGAATCTCAGACAACAGCGAGCGCTGAACCGGGCAGCGATCGGCGATCTCCATGAGCCGAGAACGCTGCTCCTCATCGAGATCGCCCTGGAGTTCGAGCCGCTTGGTGATCCGCAGCACGGGTCCGCTGGCGCTTTCACAATCACGGCAGTCTTCTGCGTGTATACGGTCTAGGCTGAGATCGACCGAGACTCCGGTCAACGGCCAGCCCTTCCGGTCGGCGTACATCCGAGTGGTCATGGCTACGCACGTACCAAGTGAAGCCAACAGCAACTCGTATGGAGACGGTCCAGAATCCGTGCCGCCGACGGTCGGGGGCTCGTCGGCCCAGAGCGCGTGATCCCTCACGCGGACCTGAGAAGCGAAACCCGCTTGGCCAATGGTCACGGCGACCAAGGGAGTGTCCGTCGTGCTCTTGCTGAGTACCGATTTCATGGCAGTTCCTTTCTGGTGTGGCTCGCCCACACAAGTTTTGAGCGGGCCCGGAAGGTCCCGTTGGTGCTCGTCTGCGAATCAGCCAACGAGGTGTGTCCACCCCGTCAGCCGAATGGGGAGAGAGGAAGTGGGCGGCGAACTACTCGGCATGCTCGTCGAACAGGCCCGGCCAGTTGGCGTCGGCCCGAGAGACGCTGCCCTCGAAGTCGGCGTTGAACTTTTTGAGGATGTCCGAGTTGACGTTGAGGTAAAGCTTGTCGTTGCGGACCTGGGCGGTCGTGATATCGACGGGCAGGAGGATGCCGAGGGAAGCGCCATAGGCGCAGAACCCGCCGTACTGCGGCGCGTACCGATCGGGGCTGGCCAGGAAGGTCGCCTTGCTCTCTTCGGTGGCGAAGAGGTAGGTCGCACCGGCATGCTCGGCCCGGATCATGGGTGAGCCGTTGCGGGGTGATCCGCTCTCGAAGAAGCTGACCGGGTCGAATCCGGCGAGGCCGATGTTGCTGGCGCCCGAGACATTCACGAGATTGCCCCGCGCCTCGGCGATCTTCTCGACCGCTTCGTCGGTGCTCCACACGTCGCTGGCAATCATGCGGTAGTTGACGAACGCGGCTTCGTACCCGTCGTAGCCAGGAAGCTTCGCGGCAGCCGTGGCGTCGGCGACGATCGCAATCTCGAAGCCCTCCTCGATGAGGTTCCGCATGTGCGACTCGACGCAGAGGTTGGCGGACATGCCCGCGATGACGATCTGATCGATGCCCGCCTTGCGAAGCTGAAGTGCGAGGTCGTTGGAGTTGGAGCCGTACACCTTGTGCGGGCTGACGACGACGGTCTCGCCGTCGTTGATGTAGGGCTTATAGCGTTCGAGCCAGTCGGCGCCGGACCCCTCAACGCCTTCGGTTTCGAGCGGACCATCGCGGTGGAACATGTCGATGTCGTGCATGAGCGTCTCGAGCGCGCCCTCGAATTTCCAGGTGTGGTCGTGCGGGTAGTAATAGTGTGGGCTGACGAAGACCCGGGCGTCGGCGCCCTTGGCGGCTTTGAACAGCCGCTCGATGTTCTCGACCGTGTTGTTCTCAGTCACGCTCTCGCCGACGACGCCCCACGCGACGCCCTCGGGGCTGAGGAAGTCCACCTGCGGATCGATGACGAGCAGCGCGTAGCTGCCCCGGGCCAGTTCTACACCCGGCCGAGGGATGGGCGCGTCCTCGCGCGGGCCGTCGATGTAGTGGATGTGCGCCGCGTGGTCGTGGCCGGCGTGATCGCCGTGGTCGTCATGATTCATGGGCTGGGCCGACGCGATCGGCGACATGGCACAGGCGGTCAGCGTGGCGACTGTCATGGTGATGCGGTTCATTTCGTTTCTCCTTCGTGTTGGTTCTTCACGTGTCAAGCGTGTGTGCAGCAGATCGTGCTGCGTGCCCGGGCGAGAACACCCCGCCCGCGCGGCGACCGAGTGGTCATCGCACATCGGGGATGCCGGGGTGCGTCTCGGGTCTCGGGCCTGGGGCGGGCCAATGGAATCGGCGGTCGGCCTCGGCGATGGGCAGGTCGTTGATGCTGGCCTCACGGCGGCGCATCAGGCCTGCATCATCGAACTCCCACAGCTCGTTGCCGTAGCTGCGGAACCAGCGCCCGGCGGCGTCGTGCCACTCGTACTGGAATCGAACCGCGATGCGATTCTCGCGGAAGCCCCAGAGGGACTTGGCGAGCCTGTAGTCGAGCTCGCGGTCCCACTTGCCCCGGAGAAACGCACGGATCTCGTCCCGCCCGCGGAGAAAGGTGTCGCGGTTGCGCCACGCGCTGTCGGGCGAGTACGCCAGTGAAACGCGATCGGGGTCGCGGCTGTTCCAGGCGTCTTCCGCAGCGCGGACCTTGGCGAGCGCCGTCTCGGGGGTGAATGGGGGAGTCAGATTGCGCGGCGATCGCGCAGGCGCCGCGGCGCCGGGTACTGTTTCAGGTTTCATGTGGTGCTCCTTTCGAAGGTGACCAGCCGAAGCGGTCACCTTCGAAGCGTGAGTGAGGCGCTGGGGATCAGTTGGCGCTCCCGGCGAGTTCGCCCGGTGCCCACGCGACGGCCTCGAACACGCTGTCCAGCGGTGTGCTCGCGATGTGGTTGGTGTAGTTGGACATCACCTTCACCGCCGTGCCGAGGATGACCTCGAGCACGGTGCGAGCGGTGTATCCGGCGTCAAGCAACGCATCGATGTCGCGTTGCTCGGGCCAGCCGCGGCTTTCGTTGATCTTCACCGCGAAGACGCGGAGCGCCTCGAGCTTCGGATCAGAGAGCTCGGTGCCGGCACGGAGCGCCGCGATAACGTCGTCTGGGACGCCCTGACCCTTCGCGATGGCGGTGTGCGCCGCCATGCAGTAGGTGCAGCCGTTGAGCCGGTTGTTGACCATCAGGACGATCTGACGCTCGGTCGGCGACAGGTCGCTCTTGTCAAAGATACCTGCAAGGGTCATGTACCCCTCCAGCAGAGCCGGGGCCTCCGCCATCGTGGCGAGCAGGTTCGGCAGGAACCCAAACGCCTTCTCGGCATTTGCGATGAGTGTCTTGGCGTCGGGCGCGGTCTCTGCGGTGTGAAGCGGGAAACGGGGCATATCGAGCCTCCTACGGGCAATGCGATAGACCTCACGGCGAAACGCTCGCCGAGCAGGGCGGTCGCGGGTTGTGGTGGCGCTGCGTGCGCCGCGGGTTGTGGGGCCGACAAGGCCTGCCGTCCGATCGATCAGAGATGGACGCCACTGCACTAGTATACTGATCAATCAGTATAAATCAATGACTCGGCCTCCTATGAGGCCAAAATTCCTCTGGAACGCGATTGGGAAGCCGTGAGAGCCGATTTTGCAGGGAGAGTATCCCGAATCACAGTCTGCATGGAACGCGGGAAGACCCATGTGCGTACTGTCTAGTCAGTATCTGCACGCAGACCGACGAGGAGCCGCCCGTGCCACCCAGCCGCCGAGACGATCTGATCGATGCCGCCATGCGTGTCTTCTACCGCCACGGCTTCCACGCCTCCAGCCTGGACGACATCCAGAAGGAGGGCGGCATCAGCCGGATGACGCTCTACAACCACTTCAAGTCCAAGGACGAACTCGTCGTCGCAGCGATGCGTCGGCGGGACGAGATATTCCGCAACAAGCTGATGCAGTTCGTGGACGCCAAAGCGAAGACGCCGCGCGAGCGTTTGCTGGCCGTCTTCGATTTCCACGAGGACTGGTTCACGGGCAACGAATTCTGCGGCTGCATGTTCATCAACGCATCCGCCGAATTCTCAGTCGCCGACTCATCGCCGCGCCGGCTTGCGGCCGAGCACAAACTCGAGATCGTGCGTTATCTGAGGGAGCAATGCGAGGCCGCTGGGCTTGACGAACCCGGGAATGTCGCGGAGCAATTGAACATTTTACTCGAGGGGGCAATCGTCACCGCTCGTGTTGTGGGACAGGTCACCAATGGTGGGACAGACCCGGGCGCCGCGGCTCGACGAGCCAGACCCATGGCGGTTGCAATCCTCGATCGGGCATGACCCGATTGGCCCCTCCGGAAGACCGACCATGAGAGCCGCGATTATCCCTCGCTATGGCCCGCCCCGCGTTGTGCGCATCGTGGACCTGCCCGATCCGTACCCGGCAGTGGGCGAGGTGCTGGTCCGCGTTCGTGCGACGACCGTGTCGTCTGGCGATGCCAGGGTTCGCGGCTTCAACGTGCCCGGTGTGTTTTGGATCCCCGCGAGACTTGCTCTGGGCATCCTCCGACCCCGCCGCCGCGTGATGGGCACCGAGTTCGCGGGAGTGATCGAATCCGTCGGCGAAGGCGTCACAGACTTCAAACCGGGGGATCGGGTGTTCGGGATGGCTTCGTTCTCGAAGCCAACCGGCACCCACGCCGAGCTGCTCACGATCGAAGCCGACGGCTTGGTCGAGCCAATGCCCGCCGACATGGATTTCGACGAGGCGGGCTGCATCTGCTTCGGGCTGCTAACCGCCCGGCACTTTCTTCAGAAGGCGGCCGAGGTCCGACCCGGCGAGCGGGTCCTGATCGTCGGGGCATCCGGCGCGGTCGGCTGCGCCGCGGTCCAGCTCGCGAAACACGTCGGGGCCCATGTCACCGCAGTCTGCAGTTTACGGCATATCGATCTCGTACGGTCGCTCGGCGCCAACGAGATCATCGATTACACCAAGGCTTCGTATATCGATCGGGCAGATGGTCACGAGTTGTATGACATCGTGTTCGATGCGGTCGGCGCGACATCGCCCGCTGCGTGCCGGCGCGTGCTCGCCCAAGGCGGCCGATTCATCTCGGTCGTCATGGACGCGGAGACAATCGCCCAAGCCCTCTGGTACTCCGTATCAAGGAAGATAAGGGTGATTATGGGCATCGATTCCGCGGCCCCCGAAGATCTGGTGTACTTCCGAGAAATGATCGAAGCCGGGGCGTACCGGTCGGTCATCGAGAGTCGATTCCCGCTCGAACGGATTCGCGAAGCCCACGAAATCGTTGAAGGCGGGCACAAGCAGGGGAACGTCGTGATCACGATCGGCGAGGGTTGAGTCATCTTGATCAGCCTGCGATCCGGCGCCTACGGATCCACATCGCGCTCATCAGAATCGCCTTTCATGGCATCGCCAGGATCGATTTCCGGTCGACTCTTCATCAGCGGGTTACAGGTTCGAGTCCTGTGGGGGGTGACATCATCTCGAGCATCGCGATTGGGTTCGATCGTCGATCTGCAATGACAAGACGCGAACCAGCGATTTTCCGTGCAACTCGCAACCGGCAGATTCACCCGCCGTCTCCGGACTTGCCTGTATCGCCGGTCACCCCGTCTCGCTGCTTTCACCGCCGGAACTCGTCCCGAGACGCGGTGGTTCACCACTATTTCCGAGTCGGTTGCAAACGCGACTGGCTCACCGGTTCACGACTGACGCCGCCGAGAGACCTCGGCGGCGTTCGTCGTTTTGGGCCCCAAACCCAAGCCGGTGGCGGGGTTTGCGGGCGGGCGGGGTTGGTCCCGGTCTCTCGGGCCGAACTCCGTTGATAAACCGCTCGGGCCGGGACGGCGTCGTCGGCGGCGATTTGGGGCCTGAGTCTCTGAGTCTCAGGCCGAGATCTGGGCCGGGGTGACGAGCCGGCGTGCCGCCGTCCCTCGCGAATGCGTCCTTGGTTGAGAACGTCAGCGTCGGCGTGCCGGACGGTCAAGGAGCTGTGGTCGCCGGTGCAGTCGATGGTCGACGAGGTGAGCGCCAGCGATGCGGCCAACAACTTCCGGCACCGCTGCCACACGCTACGAAGAGGGCAAAGCCGCGCTGGGGAAACAGCTCAAGAAATTTTTGACGACGCGTGCTCTTTTGTTGCCGCCGCCATGAACTCCGACTACCTTGCGGAAATAAATTCCGAGTATGAGTTCGTAGTGTGACGTAATCGCCTCGCCGGAGAACAGAGATGGTCAACTCATGGTTCGCGCCGCGCTGCCTGCGGCAGCGTCGTCTGTCGCTTTGCTTTACCTATATTCTCCTCATATGCACCGTTCCGCAAACAGCGCTTTCGACATCACAAGATCTTGACGGCGACGGGGCGGGCGAGGTCTTCGCAGTCCTTGACGAGGCCTCGCCGACAAGCGGCGATGTTCAACACATTCTGGTCATCGATGGGCGGACGAGGGTCGCGATTTTCGACCGGACCGAGACCGACCAAACGCGCTTTGCATCGCGGATCGCGCCCGTCGGCGACCTGACCGGGGACGGCTTCGCAGAGTTCGCCATCGCGCGTCCGCGCGACTCGATCCTCACCGACTCGGGCGGAACTGTCGAATTTATCGACGGCGCCGATGGCTCCCTTCTATACCGCCTCTACGGGAGCGCCCACGCCTTCCTCGGACGAGGCCTCGCGCGAGCGCCCGATCTCACCGGCGACGGCGCCCAGGAAGTCCTCTTCACCATGCTCGTCTTCGACGCGACGGGCGACGCTTGGGGCCGACTGATCGCGTTCGATCCGGTCCGCCGCGAAGTCGTCTCCGTGTTGCAGGCGGAACAAGCTGGAGACGAGTTCGGTGCGGAGGCGACTCAATTACCCGACGTCGACGGCGACGGAATCGCGGACGTCGCTATATCGGCGCCGGCCTATCGCTTTGCCGATTCACCCGGAAGCACTCGGCGGGGTCGCGTTTACATCGTCAGCACGGATGCGTTGCGACCGGGTGTGTTCACGTCGGTCGCCTACGCCGCCATCGGACGCATTGACAATCAGACCGACAACGTCGCCGCCTTCGCTTCGTCGATGCTTCCCGGCGCCCCTCACGCTGGGGTCCCTTCGCTCGTCACCATGTCGCTTCGCGAAGCGGACGACGACCCGTCCTCCCACCGCTTCACGAGATGGAACGTCTCGACGCTGACATCCATCGACGATCTGAACGCCACACCTGCTCGCAATGCGACCCTCGTCCCGGGCGACATCGACGCCAGCCAGCACGTCGATATCGACGACATGGTGCTGACGATCGACGCGACGCAAACGGTCGGCGCGTCCTCGTCTCTGGCTGACATCAACGGCGACACGCTCATAAACGCCGAAGACGTCGCGGTAGTTCTCGCCAACTACGGCGCGTCGGGCCCGATCGCCGGTTGGGTCGACGTGGGTCCCGCGGCCTTACAAACGGCGATCCTCAAGACGCTTCAACCCGCCGCGCCCGTCCCGGCTCACATCGCGGCAGGTTCGACGACGACACCCCCCGGACACTCGCCCTGCGGTGCGTTGTGCCTCTCGCCCCCCGGGGGCCTCGACATCGCCCCACCCGATGATTTCAACGTCGATCCGGACCCGGGTCACAGCGGCCCCGATCTTGACGACTTTCTCGATCTGCTCGACCAGTGGCAGATGCCCGACCCAAGGACGCCCCTCGACCCGCCCGGCCCCGGCGACGGCGACGACGACGGGCTCAACCCGGACGACGGCGGATGCGACCAACCCGACCTCTCGGGCGGCCCGCCCATCATCATCTGCCCCCCCGGCGTGGACCCGATCGACGCCGACCTCGTCGACGCCGAGCTCCTCATAGGCGACCCCAGCGGCAGCCACTCCGAAGCGTGGTCGATGACCATGGGCGGCGTCACGATCGAGTCGCCCACCGGAGGCGTGCTACGACAACGCGTGCGGCTGTGCCCGGGCACCTACGACGTGACGCTCCGTTGGCTGCGTTCGTGCACGAATCCTCGCGATCCGGACTACCGCGCCGACGTCATCATCGATCAAGCGACGAATCCAGATCAGGCGAATCGCTTCCAGATCACATACCAAGACCCCGAAGGCCTCCTCGGAACGCGCTACGACGTCGACGTTGACGCGACCGAGCAGAAGTCGGCCCGCATCTCCATCTACCCGAAGCTCGAATTCAAAATCGACGAGGCGACGCACGCGACGGAGACGCGGGACCTGATGGTGCTTCCGGGCGACTCGGAGCGGGTCTCGGTGCAGTGGAAAGACGACCCGGATGCGGTCTGGGACGTCGGGCAGATCATCTACCGCACCTCCGACGAGTCGATCGTCAAGTTCCTCGTCGACGGCGAGATCCGCAACGAGATCACAGCCCAAGGTCCGCCCGAAGAGATCGAGGTCATCGGCCTCGCCGCAGGTGAAGCGAAGCTCGAAGCGGTCCTCGCCGATCAAGACGACCTCGTCCTCGGCGAAATTCACGCCGTGGTCGGCGGTTCGATCGAACTCGCTTTCGTCGAAGCCCCCTCGTTTCGTCCCGTCGGCGGTCCTCAACCAGTCGTCTTTCCCGACGGCCAACCGGGCGCCGTCACTCCAGGGCGAGCGGGTGTCTCCGCCGAGCGGCACGCCGCGATCGCAGCCGCAGCCGTCGATCGGCGCCCGGTCTTTCGTGTCGCCGTCAAGGATGCCGACGGCAATCCGAAGCCAAACAAGGGCGTCGCCGTCGCTTCACGCGACGGCCTGCTCGTCGCCTCCACGGCGGGCCGGTCCCATGGTGGCGGCCGCGCCATCTCACCGCTCTTCGAGACGGACGATCGTGGGTACGCGGATATCGCGATCGAATCCAGCGTCGGCGGCATCCCTGCGGATCTCTCATTCATCTATGAGGAACTCGCCGTCATCGTCGGACGCGATGCCGAACAATTCTCCGCCGCCGATGCCGCCGACATCTACGACCGCCAACGCTTCGATCAGCACACGTTCGGCGGCTCCTTCCTCCACTACCGCATCGACCTCACCGGTGACGTGCCGACCGACGATCCACACACGGCCGCAGCTCTCACCGTCCCCATCGTCAACCTCTACGACCTCACGCATCTCGAAGACTTGCTCGAGCAGGACCTCTACTGGATCGCCGGAGACGAGTCTTTCACCCTGTCGCTCTTCGACCCACTTACCGGCGAGCACATCCTCGATACGGTCTCCCCCGACGCCTTCCTTCTCGCAGCCGAGAATCTCGACGGCTATTGGCGGCTCCATGCCGCGAACAACTTCGAGAACCTCCTCGACTCTTCGCTAAGTTCGCTAAGCGACGACTTCGCTTACACGATCGACTTCTCGTTCGACGCGGGCGATGAAGAGTGGCTCGGACTCGGCGAACTCAAGCCCGTCACAGTCGCCGCCATCGCCGCTGAGTTCGGCGTCGGCTTCGTCCCGATCGTCCCCGACCTCTACGACATCTTCCGGTACGGACTGTTCGAGAATATCGACAGCGACGGTGTCAACCCCGAGAACTACGTCATTGCGACAATCGCCTTCGTCGGCCTCCTCGCCGACGCGGGCTACATCGGCGGCGGCGTGCCTGGGATCGTCGGCAACGCCGCCGTTAGCGCCGTCAAGATCGTCGCCAAGCGCGTACCGCCGCCAGTCTGGAAGGCCGTCGTCCGCTCCGCGGGCAGCACGAGGCAAGGCCTCGAAGCTTTCATCAAGTATCTGCAAGCGTTCCCCGGGCGCCCGAGCGCGACGAATCCTCCCGCCGTCGTCTCCTGGATGTCCCAAGCCGCGACGCAGCAGATCAATCAGATGCGCTACGTCGCGAGTCTCGCGGCGTCGCCGCTGCAGATCACAGCCGCTTCCATTGGCGATTTCTGGGGTGTTCTGACACGGCGGAAACTATTCGTCGAAGACGATGCGGCGGCCGGCGGGGCATTTCTTGCCCGAATCGGACGTCTCGAAGCTGCTGACCGTCTGTTTGACGACTTTGCCGAGGAGATCGCTGAACGGTCACTCGTCCATGCCAAGGTCATTGGTGAACGGTTCGGAACTCCGACAGGAGGGCTATCGGAGAACGCGGTGCGTGGCGTCGGCGTTGCGAACAAAGCACTCGACCAGGATCAGGCCGATCGGATTATGAGGGAATGGCTGGCGGGGACCGCGATCGACGAATTTAATCTGGACCGAATTCTGAGTTTATTTAATGGCCTCGACGGTGTTGAAGGGCTAGACCGATACGTCAGATCTATCCACAAAGATAGAAACAATGTTCATATCCTTGGAACGATCTTTGAGGGCTCGATTGCCCATTCGATCCGACGTGGAGAATTAACGGACTACGGGCACATACAGAGACTCGCAGTTGATACTGCACCCGGTAACAATTTTACGGTCGATCTACAGACGTCGATTTTTGCTATACAGGCCAAGCGGACTGATTCGACACACTTTACCCCATCCATGATAAAAAATGGAAGCGGTTCCGTGAGCGGTGAGCCCTACATCGCTACACTACGGGCTCAGGCCCTCTCACTGGAGCGACAACCGATGCTTGTGCTCAACAAGCCGGCCAGCGGTCCTTTGCAGAATCTTTGTCTTCAATACGAAGTCGAGGTGCGCATTGTCATCGACTGAACGCGACGTCGTATTCTCGCTCCACATTGATCGGCCGCGCCAGTACGTCACGCATGAAGGCGGTTTACTCAAACTTGAGCCGGGGGAACTCGTCCTCTCGCCGACCGCGATGATCGCCAACCGCGATCTTCGTGATAAGAGAGTGTTGCCCGAGCGCATCATCGACGTCAAGTTCGCCCTTTGCGATCTTCGGTACAGCCACCTCGTCATCGCAACGTTCGATGTCTTCGAATTGTTCCAGTTGCCGCATACTACGTGGCAGTGGACGCCTCCGCTTGGCGAGGTCGAGACGGCCCGCTTCTGTGATGTCCGGCTGGTCGGTCTGGAGGGCGTCCCGGGGTTCACGGGACCGGTCAATATCGATCTCGTCGTTGCTGAAGCCGGCTTGGGCGTGCGCATCTGGAAGGAGGGCGACCGTCGCGGCGTGCTGTCGTCTTTCGCAATCGACTGGAGACGCATCGTCTTTCTCGGGGACGCCGTGTTTAACGATGAAGGCCGAATCATCCGCAGGGACGAAAGAATATTTTTCTGGTTCATGTATGAACATTACGGCTATCCCCAGCCTCGCCCTTCGGCAAATTTCACCTACGATGGCAGCCGTCTCACCTTTAGCCAACGCCTGAAGGCGGCGCGGAGCGACCCGATCCCCGCCCCCGCTCCCACGCCCCCGCGCCCCGAGCCCGTTCCCCTCGATTCGACCCACCTCGACGCCTGGCGTCGCGACGCCGACCCCGTCGTCGGCCCCGTTCCAGTCACGCTCGATCCGCCCGACACGCGAACCCACGACACGCCGCTGGGCGACTTGCGCATCTCCGCCGGGCCCACGCCAGCGGCGCTCTCCATCTACCCCACGCCCTTCTCCTCCGACGAGTTCCACGAGTACGTCCTCGACGTGGAGTTCGTCGCCGCCGACGGCGACGCCTACCGGCACGCGACGGTCATCAACGAAACCGCGATCATGCCGCAGAACCACCCGGGTCTCGCCGTCCGTCTCCCCCACCACCAGCCGGCATCGGAAGCCGAGTTCGTCGAACGCTTCGTCGACGCCGGCCCGTCGCCCGCGCTCCGCTTCACCGCCAACCTCGATTACCGCGAGCCGTACGCGATCCCGGTCGAGAGCGACGCCGGCGATCCGCCCGAACCGCCGATCGAGGGCGTCTTCAAATACACCTACGCCCTATTCCGCGTGGCGCCGATCGAAGGCCGACCGTACTTCGACGTCGCGCTCTACCTCTTCTGTCCGGAAGATCCGCGCGGCAACGCGATCGACCACATCACGATGACCTATCGCGTGCCGATCGACGCGGTCTTGTTCCGACCGACGCCGAACGTCCACGAAGACTGGCTTCAACTCTTCCACCCGGCGACCGCGAAGTCGCTGCGCACCAACCTCACCGAGATCGCCGCCCCGTCGATCCCGCTCGCGCCGGCGCCGAGGGTCGTGCTCGCCAGCTCAGCCCGATAGTACCACCGGCATTCGGCCGCCCGAGGCCGCGCGCCGCAAGGCGGCGGCTCGAGCGACTATTCGACGCCAACGCCTCAATCATCGTCTGAGTACGAGACGCCCGGCAGCAGCGCGCCCAGCTCGAACCCCGAGAGCTACTCGACCACCGGTGACGTGATTTTCACCACCGGACCGAGCGGCACACCGACCCTGACGTTTTATACGACCGACGCGTTCACAAGCGACAGCGGCACACCGGACAGCACGGCACCGAGCTCGACCGACGACCCCACACCCAGCGGCGGCGGCTCCACCGACGACCCGAGCGGCGGGTCGTCCGCTGCGTCGTCGGCGGGTTCGTCGGGCTCTGTCCCGACCGACACCGATCCCACCTTCAGCATGAGTTCGGGCGACTCGTCGATGGCCTCAACCGATGACCCCGGTTCGTCCGGTGGCGGCGGGTCATCGGGAGGCGGCGGCTCGTCCGGCGGCGGTGGTTCCAGCGGCGGCGGCAGTGGGCCCGGGGGCTCCGGCCCCGGGGGGAGCGGCCCCGGCGGCTCCGGATCGGGCGGCAATTCGGGCATGTCGAGCATGGACTCGTCGGGAGCCAGCAGCGGCGCATCGAGTGGCGAGAGCTCGGGCTCCGGCTCGAGCGAGAGCTCGTCCATCGAATCGCCGAGCGACAGCTTCAGCAACACGCTCACCCTCGGCTCCGAGGGCACGATCAAAGACACCACGGTCACGATCGGAACCAGCTCCGACTCGTTCACGGGCACTTTCACCACCGATCCCAGCGGCACCATCGTCGCCACAGAAGTCATGCTCGATTCCGGTTCGGGCTCCGGCTCCGGCTCGGGCAACGAAGCGGTCGCGTTCGGCGCGATGGCCGCCCCGTTCATCGAGGGCAGCATGGAAGGCGTGCCGCCGGCGAACTGGCAGCTGGATCAAACTCCACGAACGACTAGTGTCCCGAGTCGGAAGTGGACTTGCGCATTCCGGGGCTCCGATGTACTGTGACAGCCATCCGCGGAGGGCATCGGCATGGCGGGACCTGCGGCGATCACGATTGAATTGACCGACGACGAGCGGGACGAGCTCAAGCGTTGGACGCGGCGGAGAAAGACCGCGCAGGCCCTCGCGACGCGGGCCAGGATCGTCCTCGCCGCGGCAGACGGGCTCAACAACGCGCAGATCTGCGACAAGCTCGGCGTGTGCCGGCCGACCGTGCAGACGTGGCGTAAACGCTTCGCCGAGCGTGGGCTCGAAG
>JGI12048J13642_10353632_pt1 | contig 39248 bp, 32 predicted proteins | sample ElkSlonscriptome_16_FD_13642 | JGI IMG/M metagenome (IMG submission 13642)
AGCGAGGAGATGTCCGAACTCCGGGCCCAGCTCGCCGACGCCCGGGAGGAGGCCCACAAGCTCCGCGTCCACACCGACCAGCTCGAGGCCGAGCTCGCCGATCGGGACCGGACCGCCGGGGCGGCGCGGCACAAGCGCCAGCGGCCGGAGGCGCTCCGGGGCTGGACCATGAAGATGAACTCCCCGCTGGGGGACCTCTACGTCACCATCAACGAGGACCAGGGCGGGCGCCCCTTCGAGGTCTTCTGCACCCTGGGCAAGGCGGGAGGCGCCGCCATGGCCGACGCCGAGGCCATCGGTCGTCTGGTCTCCCTGGCGCTCCGGTCCGGCATCCCCATCACCCAGGTGAAGGATCAGCTCCGGGGCATCTCCTGCGATCGCGCCGTGGGCCTCGGACCCAACAAGGTCCTCTCCATGCCCGACGCGGTGGGCCAGGCGGTGGAGCGGTACCTCATGGAGAAGGACGGCATCCAGGAGGACCTGCCGCTGGCGGCTCCGGCCCCGACGGCTGCCTCCCCGACGTCTGGGTCCACCGCGCCCCAGGCGCAGTCTTCGGCCTTCCACGGCGGCGAGGAAGAGGCCTTCCTGGGCTCCTGCCCCGAGTGTGGCGCCGGACAGCTCGCCTACGAGGAAGGCTGCATGAAGTGCCACGTCTGCGGCTACAGCGAGTGCGGCTGAGGTAGGGGGCGGTCGTCCCGCCCGGTCAGGCCGGCGCCTTCACCGCGATCGGACCTGGCCGGTAGCCACCTAGCGGAGGAGCAGCGTCATGCCGAACAGCCCCACCGCCGCGAAGAACTTCGTCCAGCTCCACGGGCCTTCCCCGCCGGCGGGTGGGACGTAGGTCCAGATGAGGACGACCCCGCAGTTGGAATGACCGAACTGCGGGGGGACCTCGGAGGCCCGGTAGATCTCGATGGCCTCGATGTCGTTGGGCTGGAGCACGTCGTCTACCGGGAAGGGGGACACGGTGCGGGTCCCGTCGAGGTAGACGTCGGCCAGGCACCCCCCCCGGAGGCGCACGATTCCGCGCCCCACCCCCATCCCTCCCGGGCGGACCTGCACCCCGGGCATCATGCGGAAGGCGTCGCTCGTCCGCATCGCTCGCTGGAGGGCGGCCTCGTCCCGGGTGACGGCATAGCCCAGGCCCCGCCGCTGGCGGTTGTAGAAGCCGTTGGCCTGGAGCGCTCGGGAACGGGCCTCGGTGACGACCAGGAGCGGCTCCAGCTCCACGGCCTGCTCCGCCAGCTCCACCTGCATGCGCAGCCCCAGCTCCGGGCGATGCGTCACCGAATCCCGGACGGTGCGGTAGCCCAGCCGCTCCACGCGGATGGCGAAGCGACCCGCTGGGGGGACGCCGAAGCTGAAGCGACCGTCGGGGTTGGTGAGGACGGTGAGGACCCGGAAGCCGGGGGTGGACTCGTCCAGCGCTTCGAGGATGACGGCCACCTCGCTCAGGGGAAGGCGGCTCGACCGGTCGACCACCCGACCCTCGATGCCCGGCGTCTCCGAGTTGGATCCCTCCGACCGGGTCTGGCCCGCCACCTCGACTGGCTGCAGGCCCCCCGGGAGGAAGGCCAGAGCCAGGGACAGGAGGAGGGCTCGTCGGAACATGGAGTCCGGGGTCGGCGGCAACCGGTGGGTCGCCGCGGAGGCGGGGATTCAATCATACGCCGGGATTCCCCGCTGGTTTCCCCGACCCTGGACGGATGGGGGACGGATCGGAGGCGGGCCGTGGGCGGCCGTACCTGATCCATACTTCGTGCGCGGCGGGTGATTTGCATCCGCCGGGACGGCCCGGGTACTCTCGTGTCCCCCAGGGACCCGTCCTCCACCCTCACCGTCCAGGAGGCCCCCCATGGCGCTTCAGGATCAGATCGCCGCCGTCAACTTCGGCTCCATCGCGGACGCCGGTGCCGGCCTTCGCGACCTCTCTCTCGACACCGCGCAGCTCGGTCCCGCCGTCGGGGAGGCGCTCCACCTCTCCCGGACCCGGGCGCTCCGGGCGACCCGGGGCATCCTCGAGACGGCGCCGGATACCGGTGAGGGTGCCCACGAGGTGGAGGCGCTGGTCCAGTGGGCGGCTCGGGAGGGCAAGGCGGAGCGCCAGGTCATCGCCGACGCCCTTCGGATCTCCGGGGGGGAGCTCCTTCTGGTGGATCGGGTGGCCCGTCTTCCCAGGACCGAAGCCCGACCCTTCATCGCCGATTGGCTGGAGGCCGGCGGAGACCGGAAGGCGGTCACCGAATGGCTCTCGGTGGTCGGGGGGGTGCTCCGTCGGCACCGGGACGGCCGCCCGCGCCCGGGGACGTCGGGTGGGGTGGTGGACTGGATCGAGGAGGCGGCGGAAGACGTCGTGGACGCCCTCACCGAGGCCGTGGAGACCATCGTCGACGCGGTCATCGAGGCCGGGGAAGCCCTCGCCGACGTCATCGCCGAGGTGGTGAACTGGACCATCGAGCAGGTGGGCGACCTCGTGGAGGCCCTCATCGAAGCCGGCCAGACGCTGGGCCAGCTCGTCGCCGAGGCTGTCGCCGCCGGAGCAACCTTCTTCAAGAAGGTGGTGAAGGCCCTCATCGACATCGGCCGCACGGTGGCGGAGGTCCTGGGCGAGATCGTGAACGAGACCATCGGCGTCCTCGCCGACGCCATTCGTGCGCTACGCGAGATCGCCGTCTCCTTCGCCAACATCCTCCGGGATGCCTTCGAGCTGGCGGCATCGGCCTTCCGACGGGTGGTGGAAGCCCTCATGGACATCGGCCGATCCGTGGTCCAGATCATCGGAGCGGCCATGGAGGCGGTGGCCGGCGTGGTCCGTGCCACCGTCGAGGCTCTCCTCGCCATCGGCCGCACCGTCGTCTCGCTGATCTCCGACGTGGTGACGGGCCGGCGGAGCCTGGTCGAGGCCTTCGCGCAGGCCATGCGAGAGATCGGCCAGTCGGTGTCCGACCTCCTGGATGCGGCCGCGGACGCGGTGGCGGGTGCCGTGCGCCAGATCGCCCGGGCCCTCTCCGACATCGGCGAATCCATCGTGGATCTGGCGGAGTGGGCGGCGGACGCGGCCACCGAGTTCGCGCGGGAGACCATTGCCGCGCTGGTGGAGGTGGGGAAGACGGTGGTGGACCTGGTCAGCGCCGTGGCCCAGCGGGCGGTGCGTGTCATGCGCGCCGTCATCGACGGACTCTTCGCCATCGGCCGCACCTTCGGCCAGCTCCTCCGGGACCTTGCGGACGTGGCGGCGGACATCCTGGAGGCCTTCATGGAGGCGGCCTTCGAGCTCGGCGCCACCATCGTCGAGTTCGTGGAGGAGACCTTCCGCAACACCTACGAGGCCGCCAAGGGGATGATCGAGGCGGCCCTCCGTGCCGGCGCCGCGGTGGCGGACCTCCTCGCCGAGGCCGCCAAGGGGACCTACTACACCCTTCGAAAGATGGTCTACGGGGTCGCCGACCTGGTGGGGGTGGGCGAGGTCATGCGCTGGGCCGTGGAGCGGCTGGAGGACTTCGCGGAGAACGTCTTCCACGAGGTGATGACCGCGCTCCGCTACGCCGGAGAGAGCCTCCGGGATGTGCTGGACTGGGCCGCGGATCAGGCTTCCGAGGTGTTCGAGCGAGTGGTGGAGGCCTGGGAGTCCGTCCGGGAGGACCTCATCGACCTCTATCGGTGGGCGTCGGATCTGGCGTCGGCCGCGGCGGATCGGATCTGGGAGGAGATCGGGCGGGCCACCACCCGGCTCCAGAACTCGGTGGCCTACGGGCTCAACTACCTGGAGAACGACTTCATTCCGGGGGCGCGCCGGTTCGTGCGCGGCCTGCTGGACGCCGGCTACGAGCTGGCGGACCTCGTCACCCGACTGGTGGACCGGGCAGTGGAGTTCGTGGCCGAGGTGGTCCGGGAGCTCCTGGCGTTGGGGGTCACCCTGGCGGAGCTCCTCGCCGCCACCCTGGAGGAGCCGAACGAGGGCTGGGACAACCTGGTGGCGGCCCTGCGGGAGATCGGCACGACCTGGGACGACATCATGGCGGCGGCGGAGGAGGCCGGGGAGGACGCGGTGGACGAGGTCATCGCCACCGCCCGCCGTCTCGAGGAGCCGCTCCAGGAGATGCTGGCCGGCGCCCTGGAGGTCGGTGGCGGCTTCCTGGGCCTGGTGGTCTCGAAGCTCTTCAACATGCTGGGCACCTATCGCCCCCTCACCGATGCCGAGAAGGCGGCGGCGGAGCCGGTCTTCGGCCCGTCCATCGATCTGGACCTCGTCTCCATCTCCCAGGAGAGCCTGGACAACGACATCATCTTCGCCGTGCAGAACTTCTTCGACGACGATCCGGATTCCCGACCCTTCGTGACGGGAACCCTGATCAACATGGACACGAGCCAGCCCATCACGAACGCCACCCTCATCCACGAGCTGACCCACGTGTGGCAGAATTTCGCCACCGGTCCCATGTACCTCTCCGAGGCCATCCACGCCCAGGTGACCGATCCCGACGCCTACAACTACGGGTACACGAACGACGCCAACGGCGACGGGGCCGAGCCGGAATTGCAGGCTGCTGGAGGCGACTTCGAGGCCTTCAACCGCGAGCAACAGGGGGATCTCGTCATGCACTACTACGTGCGGCGATACGAGGAAGGGCGGCCGGAGGCGGAGTGGGCCGACTGGCAGCCGTACATCGACGTGGTGCAGGCCGCGTGATCCGACCGGCGAAGGTGGGCGGAGGGCCGGCGTCCGCCCTCCGTCTCGCCGTCGCGGCGCTGGGCAACGACCCCGGCACGGGGCGGGCCGCCTGGGAGTTGTCTCGGCGTCTGGGTGCCCGCTCCGGCGTGGCTCCCGTGGTGCCGGTGGAGATGTTCCCCCGGGACGGGCCTCGGCGCGACCCGTTCGGCGTGCGCTGCCGCGTCGCCCGCCTCGACGCCGAGGCGGTAGTGGTGGTGGCGCCGACGCGATGGGGCCCTCGTCGGGTCGTGCCGGCGGCGGTGGTCGGCGGTCGGCCGATCGGCCTGGTGCAGGCGGACGGTCCCGGGGATCTGCCCCCGGAGCGACCCGTCGCTGCGTCGGCTGCCGCTCCCTGGCTGGTCACGGCCATGGGGAAGGACGTCTTCCTGGAGCCGACGGAGCACTGGGCTGAGACGCTCAACTCGGCGGGGCGGAGGGCCCGGGATCTGCGGGCCGACCGGGCCCGGCGGGACGACCTGGTGGCGGCGCTTCGGTCAGGCCCCGGCGTCGTCCTCTATGCCGGGCACGGACGCACGCGGGGGTGGAGCGGGTATCAGGGACTCCGTTGGCGGCACCTGCGACCGGAGGGCGACACCGCTCGTCCCGCCGGGGTGATGGTGGCCTTTGCCTGCGACACCCTCAAGCGATCCCGGAGCCGCGTGGCCTTCGGGAGCCGGCTGGTGGCGTCCGGGGTGGCGCGGGCCTACCTGGGGGCCGTGGGCTCCATCCGGACCGCCGACGCGGAGGTCCTGTCCGAGCTGGTGGTGCGGCACCTCGCCTGGGGGGCGATCCCGACGGTGGCGGAGCTGGTTCGGTCCGTGGGGGAAGCCGTCGCCGACGAGCCCTCGGCCCGCGCTGCCTGGCGCTCCTTCCGACTCCTGGGCGATCCGAGCACGCGATTGACCGCGGCCTGATGCCCCCGGGCCTCAGCTCTCCCCCGCCAGGGAGTCGATGCCGTCCACGTCTTCCTCGGTGTGGAAGCGCCCCGTCACCTGGACGGTGTCCGAGGCGGAGCTCACCAGCGTCGCCTGGAAGGTCCCGGTGCCCCGGTCCCGTTCCGCGCTCCGGTCGGTGATGGAGACGGAGCCCTCGACGCCCTCGTAGAACACCGCCTCGCCCCCCTGGAGGCGGGTGTACTGGAGGATGGCCTCGCCAGGCTCGGGCACCACGCCGTCGCGGGCCCGGACCTGGTAGCTGGAGCCGGGCTCGGGGATGCGGACGTCGCGGACGAACAGGAAAAGCTCCTGCTCGCCGCCGGTGTCGTCCATGTCCACCGCCCAGACCTTCAACTGGGCGGTGTTCTCGCCGGCGCCGGAGTAGGCGTCGCCGGAGAGGGTGGTGTTCACGGCGCCGGAGAGGGTCGCTTCAAACCGCGCGGAGGCCAGCTCGGCGTCGGGCTCCGCTGGGTCGTCGCAGCCGGCCGCTGCCAGGAGGGTGGCGAGGGCGAGGGTCGCCGTCCGGACCCGTGCCAGGAGCGGGCGGGTGCTGCGCGTCGTCGCAGTCGTACGGTGCATGGCGTGCGTCCTCGAAGAGGCGCAGGATAGCGGATGGGCTGCGATAGGGGTGCAAGAGCCATGCCCGACCCCCGGGGTGAGGGTCGGGGCGTGGTGGGTGTCCTCGTTGGGCCACGGGGAGCGAGGCACGAGGTGGACAATCGGGCGTCCCTCGCCGGGGGCAGCCTCAGCCGGCGGGGGTGAAGGGCACCCAGTACATGGTGTCGTCCCAGACCAGCTCGAGCCGCCCGCCCTCCCCACCCTCCGGATCGGGTACGGCCCGGATGGTGAAGGCCTCCACGGTCTCCTCGGTACCCGAGCGCCGCATCTCCACGCGGGCCTGGTCCAAGGACTCGTCGTAGCTCTGCCCGCCCTGGCCCGTCTGCCGGTTGATGATGAGGGTGCCGCCGTCCATCTCGGGGATGGAGGAAAGGGTGTACTCGCCTGCGGGGATGGTCTCGCCGTCCACGACGATGGGGGCGTCGAGGGATAGGTGGGTCGCCTGGTTCGCCCCGGTGCGCCACCACTCCCCGTAGGCCACCAACGCACCGAAGATGTCGCGTCCGCGCTTCAGCGGCTCGCCGTAGTGCCCGGTGAAGTGGACGCCGGCCACCACGTCGTCGACCTGACCTCGCCCGGAGAGCTCCCCCATGTCCCGACCGGCGAACTGCTGGGCCAGGGCGTCCTGGTCGAGCTCCTCCCAGCCCATCCGCGTGAGGTCGTACGCGCGGGTCGAGCCCGTGCCGTCCAGCATCTGGATGCGGCCGTCCATGCCCACCACCATGGCCGATGGCCCGCGGCTGGGATGGATCAGCGCCCAGGTGCCGTCGGCGTTGCGTTCCACTTCGAAGTCGTTGACTCCCCGGGTGCTGAAGACCGGGACGGCGTCAGGTACCCCGCCCTGCGCCCTGTGGTGCCAGCGGAGCGACGCCTCGAAGGGCCAGTGGAGCATGTCCACGAAGGGCACGGCGCCGGGCTCGGCCTGGAAGGCGTAGCGCTCCTCCTCGCCGTCCCGCGTCACCACCAGGGAATCCCCCTCCAGGATCGTTCGTCCCAGGAGGTCCCCGGAGTCGTCGGTCCCGTCCCAGGTCTCGGACCGGAAGGCCACCGGCATCCCGTCCTCGCCGAAGGTGAGGTGGTAGCGACCGAACATGGTCTCGTTGCCCCGGATGATGGCTTCGGCGTCCACGGCGTCGCCGTCGAACTCCATCCACTCCAGGGCCAGCGTGTCCTCGCCCATGAGGGTGAGGTAGGCCGCTCGGCTCCCATCGTCGGTCATGGGATCGCCGCCGGCGGTGTCCGCAGGGGGGGCGTCGCCGCCACATGCGACGAGGAGGGCGACGAGGGCAGGGACGAGCCGGGTGGGGCGGACCATACGGACGCTCCGGTGCGAGGGACGTGGGGGATGGGGGATGGGACCCGTGGGGCCCGACCCCGGTATGCCGAGGCATGCTAGGCGAACCGGACCTGAATCCGTCCCTTCAAAGGTACCGCAACCCCCGCGGAGCGTTGACCCTCCTCGCCCTGTTGGGCGGTCTCGTGGCGGTGGCAACGGGGTGTGAGGAGCCCCTCCCGGTCGGGCCGCCCGAGGGGAACCACCCACCCTTCGACGGCGGGGACGCCTACGCCCTGGTGGAGCGGCAGGTGGCCTTCGGGCCCCGGGTGCCCGGGCGATCCGGGCACGCCGCCCAGCTCGCCTGGATGCTCGCCCGCCTGGATTCCACCGGCCTGACGGTGACGGCGGACACCTTCGAAACACCCGTCTCCTCCGGCGATACGCTGCGCCTCACCAACGTGCTGGTCCGGGTGCGCCCCGACCTCGAGGACCGGGTCCTGCTCCTGGCCCATTGGGACACACGCCCCCGGTCCGATCAGGCGCAAGACCCCGCCGACCGTGTGCTCCCCGTCCCCGGGGCCAACGACGGTGCGTCCGGGACGGCGGTCCTCCTCGTCCTGGCCGAGATCATGGCCCAGGAGCCCCCGTCTGTGGGGGTGGACCTTCTCTGGGTAGACGGCGAGGACTACGGACCCGGAGCGGAGGACATGTTCCTGGGGTCGGAGCGCTACGCCGCCGGCTTCGACCCTGCGGAGGGGCCCACCCGGGGGCTCCTCCTGGACATGGTGGGCGACCGGGATCCCGCGTTCCCGGTGGAAGCCTACTCGGCGGAGCGGGCTCCGGGGGTGGTGGCTGCCATCTGGGGATTGGCGGAGGAACTGGGGCTCGGGGACATCGTCCTGGACCGGCTCGGTCCGGCGGTGCGGGACGACCACCTACCCCTCAACGAGGCGGGGCTGCCCACGGCCAACCTCATCGACTTCTCCTACGGACCTGGCCACGCGTGGTGGCACACGCCGGAGGACACGCCCGACAAGGTCGCGGCGGAGACCCTCGAGGTGGTGGGGAGTCTGGTGGCGGAGTGGGTCTACAGAGGCGCGACGGTCGGGGGCTGAGCGACCGCGCGGACCACTACCAGGACCCGCGTTCTCCGACGTTCTCGATCACCGTCGTCACCCGGCGGGCGGCGGCCCGCCAGTTCCCTTCCACCGCCCGCTGGGCGGCGTCTGCATCGCGCTCGCTGATGGCGCGGATGATGTGGTCGTGCTCTTCCACGGCGGTGTCCACCTTGCCGATGAAGGCGTTCACGTAGACGCGGATGTACCGGTCGGCCTGAGGACGAACGCTTCGCACGAGACCACGGAGACGCGGCCCACCGGTGGCGTCGACCAGGCTCCAATGGAAGGCCTCGTCATGGTCCATGTAGTCTTCCGGGATGGTACTCGGATCCTCAGACGTGTCCCGGAGTTGCTGGTTGCATTCCTGCAGCCGGAGCACGAGCGCTGCATGCGCCTCGTCGTCGAGTCGGGCAGCATGCCAGGCCGCCAGACCCTCGAGCTGCCCGATCAGGTGGAAGAGCTCTTCGGAGTCCTGCACGGTCAGGGGGGCCACCGAAGGACGCCACCGCCGACCTGTCTGATCGTTGAGGATGAAGCCCTCCTGCTCGAGACGCTGTAGCGCCGCTCGGACCGGCGTGCGACTCACCTCCAGCCGGTCGGCGATGTCGGATTCGATGATCCTCGTCCCGGGGGCGAGCTGTCCCTGGACGATGAATCCTCGAAGTCGTCGGTACGTCTCGGTGACCCGATCGACGTTCTTCCCTTCGTCTTCCATCGCTTCCTTGGGTCTAGAAGCCCGAACGGCTCCCCGTGCGAGCCACGGCGGCCGTACCTGGACGAATCCTCTGCGTGTCGAGAAGGGCTACCCAGGCCCACCGCATGGCGGGTGGGCTCGGGCATCCGGAACGAGCGCCGAAGCCAGGCTTCGCCGTCCCGGGTGCAGGACCACGAAGAGAGGACAAAGGGGGGCTCATCCAACGACGAGGTACTACGCGGAAGGGGGTAGGGGGTTTCTCGCTGCTCCCACGTGGATCCTGGCACCGCTCCCGGCTTGCGGTTGCCTTGGACCCGACATAGGATGCGAAAACGTATACAAAAACTACGACAGGATTGCATTTGATGCCGACGACCCGGGCCATGCTCGTGCTCCTTCTCGCCGTCGATCTCTCCGCGGTCGGCGCCCAGGTCCCGGACGGCCTCCTCCAGACGCTCCAACCGCGGATGGTCGGTCCAGCGACCATGTCGGGCCGGGTGGCGGACCTGGCGGTCTACGAGAAGGACCCCGCCATCTTCTACGTCGCCTCGGCCTCCGGTGGGCTTCTGAAGACGGAGAACGGCGGGGCGAGCTGGGTCAACGTCTTCGAGGACCAGCCGGTCGTCTCCATCGGCGACGTCGCGATCAATCCGGACGATCCGAACGAGGTGTGGGTCGGGACGGGGGAGGCCAACAACCGCCAGAGTTCGTCCTGGGGCAACGGGGTCTACAAGTCGACGGACGGGGGTCGTTCCTGGAGCCACATGGGCCTCGAGGAGTCGCACCATGTGGGCCGGATCGTGGTGAATCCAAACGATACGGACATCGCCTACGTGGCCGCCGTCGGGCACCTCTGGGGTCCCAACCCCGAGCGGGGCGTATACCGCACGTCGGATGGAGGGGAGAGCTGGGAACAGGTCCTGGCGGTCGACGAATACACCGGAGCCATCGACCTGGCGCTGGACCCGGCCAACCCGAAGGTGCTCTACGCAGCGACCTACCAGCGGCAGCGCACCGGCTGGGGGTTCAACGGCGGTGGTCCGGGGAGCGGCATCCACAAGACCGTGGATGGCGGCCGGAGCTGGCAGCGGGTCACTCGAGGGCTGCCCGAGGGGCCCGTCGGCCGGATCGGCCTCGACATCTACCGAGGCGACCCGAACATCGTCTACGCCGTTGTGGAGCACGAGGAGGGGGGCGTCTTCCGATCGGAGGACAAGGGAGAGAGCTGGGAGCGGGTCAATTCGCGGAATCCGAGGCCCATGTATTTCAGCCAGATCCGCATCGACCCGAGTGATCCCGACCGCATCTATCTCCTCGGCACGCGCCTCCACATGTCCTCCGACGGTGGTCGGACCTTCACGGAGGAGTCGGCGGAGAACGTCCACCTCGACCACCACGCCTTCTGGATCGACCCGACCGACTCCGACCACCTCATCGACGGAAACGACGGAGGGGTGTGGGTCAGTCGGGACCGCACCGAAACCTGGGAGCATCTGAACAACTACCCCATCGGCCAGTTCTACAACGTCACCTTCGACCTGCGTGAGCCCTACCACGTGTACGGCGGCATGCAGGACAACGCGACCTGGGGCGGTCCCAGCGCCGTCCGGGCCCAGCAAGGGATCGGCAACGAGGACTGGACCCAGATGCTGGCCTGCGACGGGATGTTCGTCGCCGTGGACCCCAGTGACCAAGACCTCATCTACACCAACTGTCAGAGCGGCCGCCTCGTCCGGTACCACCGGCCCACCGGAGAACGGAAGCCCATCCAGCCCCAGGGGGCCGAGGGGGAGGAGCTGCGCTGGAACTGGACCACACCGATCGTCATTTCCCCCCACGATCCGGCCACCCTCTACACGGGGGCCAACAAGGTCTTCCGAACCCGGGACCGAGGCCACAGTTGGAGCGTTGTGAGCCCCGACCTCACCACCGGAACGGATCGTGACACCCTCCGGATCATGGGGATTCCGGGCGACAGCATCGGGCTCGCGACCCATGACGGGGTCTCCTCCTACGGCAACATCACGGCCCTGTCCGAGTCCATCCTTCAGGAGGGCCTTCTCTATGTGGGCACCGACGATGGGAAGGTGCACGTCACCCGAGACGGGGGCGGCACCTGGACCGATCTCACCGCGGCCGATGGGCTGGACGGGGTGCCGGAGCAGATCTATGTGAGCCGCGTATGGCCGTCGGCCTTCGAGTCGGGGAGGGTCTACCTCAGCTTCGACGGGCACCGCAGCGACGACTTCGCCCCCTACCTGTTCGTCAGCACCGACTACGGGGAGAGTTGGCGCTCCATCACGAACGGTCTCCCCAGCGGGTCCGTCTACGTGATCAAGGAAGACCCCGAGAATCCCGACGTGCTCTACGTGGGGACGGAGATGGGCCTTTTCGTCTCTGGCGACCGCGGAGAACGCTGGGCGGATTGGCCCGGCGTTCCCACGGTGGCGATCTACGACCTCGACGTACACCCTCGTGAGGATGACCTCATCCTGGGAACGCACGGGCGGAGCATCCTCATCATCGACGATGTCTCACCCCTCCAGGAATGGGACGGCGGTCTGGCGGCGGCCGGAAGCCACCTCTTCGAGATCGCCGCTGCCACCCAGTTCATTCCCAACGAGGACCACTGGTTCCAGGGGGGACGCAACTTCCGCGGAGCCAACCCGGAGTTCGGCGCCTACCTGGACTATTGGATCGGCGGAGAGCAGGAGGACTCGGTCCGCCTCCTCATCCGCGATCCGAGTGGCGACGTGGTCCGCGAGCTGGCGGGACCGGGCGAGCCGGGCCTGCACCGGGTCGCCTGGGACCTGCGGGCAGAAGGGGTGGGGCCGATGGGGTTCGGCCTGGCTCAGGCACTCGACCTGAGCGACCTGGGGCCCTTCGTGGTGCCCGGTACCTACTCGGTGGAGTTGTCGGCCGGGGACGCTTCGCACACCGGGAGCGTCGAGGTCCGAGCCGACCCGGCCATCGAGCTTACGGCGGCACAGCGCCAGACGCGCTTCGACTTCCTCACGAGCCTCACGACCATGCAGGAGCAGGTGGCAGATGCCCGGGATCGGGTCGAGGCGATGACCGGGCGGATGGAGACGATCTCCGCGTTCCTGGAGGAGCAGCGGGAGGTTCCCGGTGAGGTCACCACCCGGGTGGACGACGTTCGCGACGCCATCGACTCGGTGCGGACCCGCCTGTTGGGCAGTGAGGACCAGGACTTCGACGGACCAACGCCGGTAGCCCGGGAGGTGGGGAGTCTGAAGGACGCGCTCATCCATGCGCAGTCTCCTGCCACCGAGCTGCAGGTCGAGGGCATCGGCCGGTGTGAGGAGGCCCTCGATGAGCTGATCCCGGCCATCAACGCCCTGGTCGAGGACGACCTGCCGGACCTCTACGGCCTGCTGGCAGAGCACGGCCTCTACCCCCATGCCGGGGAGCCCCTCGCTCCGATCGCCCGTGGTCCCATGTAGCGACCCGACTCCGTGGTCGGCGGGCTCTGTCCGCCACCCGAGAACGATGCCCACACACCCGGATCCGCCCGAGGTCATTCATGCAAACCGTCCGTGTCTTCCGATTGATCATGGCCCTCTGCTTCTTCCTGACCCTGCCGCCGACCTCGGCGGCGACTCAGGAGGCCGCCTCGCTGCATGCGCCGAGGGTGGCCCCGGAGGCGACCACCCTGCTGGCCGAGCCCCCACGCGACGAGGCGGCCCGACTCCAGGGGAGCATCGCCGGCACGGTGAGTGACGCACGCACGGGCCAGGCCATCTCTTCGGTCCAGCTCGTGGTGGAGGGCACGACGGTCGGCGGCCTGAGCCAGGCCAACGGACGCTTCCTCCTGGTGAACGTGCCGGTGGGGACCCATACGGTGACGGCGCAGCGGATCGGGTACTCCACGGCATCCAGCTCCGTGACCGTGGCGGAGGGTGAGACGGCGACGCTGGACCTTCGGCTGGAGGAAGAGGCCCTCTCGCTCGACGAGATCGTCGTCACCGGCACGGCGGGCCGTCAGCTCCGGCGCACCCAGGCTGCGCAGGTCGATGTGGTGCGAGCCGGGGAGATCGCGGAGATCGCGCCCATCGCGAACATGCAGGAGATGCTCCAGTCCCGTAGCACGGGCGTCTCGCTCCTCCAGGGTGGGGGTTCTCCCGGGGCTGGTCAGAGGATTCGCATCCGAGGCCCGGTCTCGGTGGACCTCTCCAGCCAGCCCCTGGTGTTCGTGGACGGCGTACGCATCAACGCCTCCAACGAGACCACGAGCCGGATGGAGGTCGGGGAAGGGTCCGGGAGCGGGAGCAACACCGGCGGCGCGGTGACGAGCCGCCTCAACGACATCGCTCCCGAGGACATCGAGAGCATCGAGATCGTGAAGGGTCCCGCTGCAGCCACACTGTACGGGGCCGACGCCTCCTCCGGCGTCATCAACATCATCACCAAGCGCGGGAACCAGGGCGGCTTCCAGCAGAGCATCAACATGGAGTACAACGCGGTGGAACCCACCTTCACCCCTCCGGACAACTGGGGCCGGTGCACCGCGGAGGCCATCTCCTCGGGGTCCCAGATCTGTTCCGGGAAGTCGGCGGGGGACCTCATCTCGGACAACCCGCTCCAGCGGACGAATACGGTGGGGACGGGACACCTGCGTCGCCTCTCCTGGACGGGGCAGGGCGGGTCGGCCGACTACCAGTACTTCGCCTCCCTGACCAACGCCAACGAAACGGGAATGCTGCCCTCCGAGGAGGACGACCGCTGGACCGGTCGGGTCAACTTCTCATGGCAGCCCCACGACGATGTGTCCATCCGTGCGGGCTACGGCGTGGTCATGGGATCCAACCGCCAGATCGACAACGGCAACAGCCTCTACGGCCTCTTCGTGAACGCCTTCCTCGGGGACCCCCTCACGTTGGGGGCGGCCAACGACGGTTGGCTCTCCCCACGGCGACCGGAGGACATCGCGGCCATCGAGAATACGGTGGATGTGGTCCGCAACATCCCCACCCTGGAGATCTCCTACGAGCCGTTCGCCTGGCTCAGCAATCGTCTGATCGTCGGCGGGGATTTCTCCAGTTCGGAAACCCTGAAGTACATCCCGAAGAACGACGAGGGACTCTACAGGAACGAACACAACGCCGGATTCGCGAAGCAGACCCGCCGGAACGTGACCCACCTCACGCTGGACTACCTCGCGAACATGGAGCACTCCGTCGGCAGCGATGATCAGTGGGCGCTGAGCCTTGCGCTGGGCACCCAGATGGTGAGTCAGGAAACCGACCTCCTGTTCGGCGACGGCGTGGGTTTCCCCTCCAACTCGGCCAACGCCCTGTCCGCGGCGGCGGAGCGCTCCGGAGGCCAGTGGTACACGAAGGAGCAGACGGTAGGCTACCTCTCGCAGCTCGGGGTGGGACATCGGGACCGCATCTTCCTTCAGGTCGGACTCCGTGCGGACCAGAGCTCGTCCTTCGGCGACGACGTGCCCATCGTCTGGCTCCCCAAAGTCGGCCTCTCGTTCGTCGCGTCGGAGACCGACTTCGTCCGGGACGCCCTGCCCTTCCTGAGCACGTTGCGGCTCCGAGGCGCGTATGGGACCACGGGTCGCGCACCGCGCGCAGGCACGTCCCTGCGGACCTTCGGACCCGCGCCCTTCGTGGGAATCGATCAAGGCCTGGGAATCGGGATCACGCTCGCCAACCCGGGGAATCCGGAGCTCAAGCCCGAGCGGGGGACGGAGATCGAATTGGGAGCCGACCTCTCCATGTTCCAGGAGCGCATCGGCCTGGAGGTCACGGTCTTCAATCAAACGACGGTGGACGCCATCCTGCCGCGTCGTCTGCCTCCTTCGGCAGGCTACACCGAGGACCCGTTCGTGAACATCGGGAAGGTACGGAATCGCGGCGTGGAAGCGCGGTTGGACCTCGGCCTGATCCGACAGCAGGGGCTCGACTGGAGCGTGAGCCTGGGCATGTCGACGCTGGAAAACGAGCTGTTGGACCTGGGGGACCTTCCTTCCTTCGGCGGGACGCAGCGCTTCCTCGAAGGCTACCCACTCGGAGCGCTCTTCGCCTACAAGGTCCGCGACATCGATGTCGCAGGTAACCGGGTCGTCCTCTCGGACACCCTGGAGTACATGGGGCCGCCCTACCCCACCTTCGAGTCGAGCCTCACATCGACACTGCAGCTCGGCTCCAACCTCTCCCTCTTCGCTCATATCGACGGAAAGTGGGGCTACATCATCGAGAACAGCATGGCGAGCTATCGGGACACGTCGACTCCCCGGAACCTCGGCGTCCAGGCACCGGAGACCCTTCCCGACGAGGAGCGCCTCCAGCGATTCGGTCCCTTCGTCACTGAATCCGGCGAGTCGGTGAACCAGAACACCGGGAACGAGCAGTTCTACATGGAAGACGGCGACCATATCAAGCTACGTGAGGTCGCCCTCACCTGGGCCATGCCGCAGGGCTGGGCCAACCTCCTCGGAGCGAATCGTGCCTCCATCACCCTGTCGGGGCGGAATCTCGTGACCTGGACGGACTACCAGGGCCTGGATCCCGAGGTGCAACGGCTTTCGTCCGAGAGCCTGGAAATGTGGGACTCGGCCGAGTTCTTCATGATCCCACCCGGGCGCCGTCTGGCAGTCCGGCTCAATCTCCGATTCTAGAGCGAGGTCACCGACCATGAGAACGACGCAAAGGACGCTGATTGCGCTGGCTGCCACTGGGCTCCTCGGTCTGTCGGTCGCCGGGTGCGACGACTACCTGACCGTGGACAACCCGAACATCGTGGACGCCAGCACCATCGACCCACTGGCCGAGGCGAGCAGCCTCGCCCTCTCCGTCGAGCAGGAGTTCGCGGACAACTACGCCGAGCTGGCCGCGTACAGCGCCTGGTTCACGGGGTCGCTGTACAACTCGGACATCAACCCGGGGGGGAATCTCCTTGCCAGTCGGAACCTGGAGGAGACGTCCGGGCCGGTGGAGGGCCTCTACACGGGTCTGTCGCGGACCCGGGCGCTCGCCGGCCTGGTCTTCGAGACCGTGGAGGGGACGCCCGTGGAAGTCTCGGAGTCCGCGGCCCGTGCCACGCTCTTCAGCGGGTTCGCCTTCCTCTTCTTCGCCGACTTCTACTGTCAGGCGACGGTGGACGGCGGTCCGGCCATGGGCACCGCTACGCTGCTCGATTCGGCGACCGTCCATCTCGGCAATGCTCGGACCCTGGCTCAACAGGTGGGCCACTCCGACTTCGAGAACGCGGCGAAGGTCGGCCTCGCTCGCGCCTACCTCCAGATGGGCGACGCCCCACAGGCCATTCAGGCCGCCGAGTCGGTTGATCCCGCGTTCACCTACAACATGCGCTACTCCGATGATCTCGCGAATCGGGATCGCGTAGGGAACTACCTCTACTACTCGCAGGCGAGCCAGACGACGATCTCGGTGGCGCCTGCCTACCGGTCGCTGGGGGATCCGCGTGTGGTGACCCATGGCCCGGAGAACCACAACTTCGTGGCCATGGACGGAGAGACGCCCATCTGGTCCATGGAGAAGTACAACAGCTATTCGGCCCCGATTCGTCTCGCGTCCTCCCTGGAGGCCGAGTACATCCTCGCCGAAGCGAACGGGACGGCGGCGATGCTCGCGCTGGCGCAGGAGCGTCGCGCCGCCGCGGGTCTCGAGCCCTACAGCGGGGCCACCGACCCTCCCTCGGTCCTGGAGGAATTCCTGGAGCAGAAGACCCGCGATTTCTTCGTGGAGGGAAAGCGCATGGGGGATTACCGTCGTCATCCCGACGGACTTCGGACCCTGATCCCCGCCGGCACCGAATACCACAAGACGGGGCTACCTGCCTACGGCGATCAGCAGTGCTGGCCGATCCCGGAGGAAGAGCTCTCCAACAACCCGAATCTGGAGCGGTGAGCTTCGGCCACCCGTCTCCCGCCCCGAAGGAGATGCGACCATGAGTGTCAGGGTTTCAATCGTCCTGGGCCTCGCTACCGCACTGGCCCTCTCGGCACCCGCGGCTTCCCAGGAGGGTGCGACCACGCCTCTGCAGCCCATGGACATCTTCGACCTGGAGGTGGCAGCAGACCCACGGATCTCACCCGACGGCGAACAGGTCGTGTACCTGCGACGGGGCTTCGACGTCATGAGCGACGGATCCACGACCTCGCTCTGGATGGTCCGGTCCGACGGAAGCTATCATCGCGCACTGACGGACGGGACCTTCTCCGTCGGTTCTCCTCGCTGGTCTCCGTCGGGCGATCGGCTGGCGTACGTGTCGTCCGGCGACGACGATCCGGACATCTGGGTTCGCTGGATGGACACCGGGGAGGCGTTCAAGGTCACGGACCTCCCGGAGTCGCCTGGCCAGCCGGTCTGGTCACGCGACGGCCGCTGGATCGCCTTCACCATGTTCGTACCCGAGGAGCGGCAGGCCTTCACCTCCAAGATGCCGTCGGCGCCGCAGGGCGCGGACTGGGGCCCGCCCATCCAGGTGGTCGAGGACGTTCAGTACAAATCCGACGGACGCCCGGGAATCATCGAGCCCGGTCACCGGCACGTATTCGTCGTGCCGGCGGAAGGGGGAGCCGCGCGACAGATCACCGAGGGTGCCTTCGATCACGGTTCCCCCGCGTGGATCGGGAGCGAGCACCTCGTGGTGTCGGCGAACCGCCGGGACGACGCCGACTACGTTCGATCGGACACCGAACTCTATGAGGTCGAGGTGGCCACGGGGTCCATGCGGGCCCTCACGGATCGGTTCGGGCCGGATGGCGACCCCGTCGTGTCCCCGGACGCTCGACAGATCGCCTACACGGGTCACGAGGAGGAGTACCTCGGCTACCAGCCGTCGCTCCTCTACGTCATGAACCGTGATGGGAGCGGCGTCCGCCGCCTTCTGCAGGATCTGGATCGAGGGGTTGGAAGCGTCGTCTGGGCGCCGGATGGGGGCGGGCTGTACTTCTCCTACGGCGACGAAGGGGCGACCCGGGTGGGCTTCACCACGCTGGACGGAGACGTCCGAGAGGTCGCCTCGGGGCTGGGGGGGATGTCGCTGGGCCGGCCCTACGCCAGCGGTGCCTTCTCGGTGGGTGGAGGCGACCGCATCGCCTTCACCCATGGGCAACCCCAGCGGCCAGCGGACGTCGCCGTGGCGACACCGGGTGGAGAGGCCCGGATCCTGACCGATTTGAACGGAGACCTCCTCGCCCATCGTCGCCTGGGAGAGGTGGAAGAGATCTGGTACGAGTCCTCCTACGACGGGCGAGAGATCCAGGGGTGGATCGTGACGCCTCCGGACTTCGACCCGTCGGGCAGCTATCCGCTCATCCTGGAGATCCACGGGGGTCCGTTCTCCATGTACGCCCCGGTCTATTCCTCGGAGGTCCAGCTCTACGCAGCTGCGGGCTACGTGGTCCTCTACACCAATCCCAGGGGAAGCACCGGGTACGGGAAGGACTTCGGGAATCTCATCCACCACGCCTACCCGAGTCAGGACTACGACGACCTCATCTCCGGCGTCGATGCTGTCCTCGAACGAGGATACGTGGATCCGGAACGTCTCTTCGTGACGGGTGGGAGCGGCGGCGGAGTGCTCTCGTCCTGGATCGTGGGCATGACGGATCGGTTCTCCGCCGCGGTGGTCCAGAAGCCCGTCATCAACTGGTACTCCTGGGCGCTGTACGCGGACATGTACGTCACGGGGTCGCAGTACTGGTTCCCAGGGCCGCCCTGGGAGCATGAGGAGCACTACATGGACCGTTCCCCGATCTCCCTGGTGGGGAACGTCACCACGCCGACCATGCTGATCACGGGAGAGCAGGACTACCGAACGCCCATGCCCGATTCGGAGCAGTACTACGGCGCGCTCAAGCTCCGGAAGATCCCGTCGGCGCTGGTGCGGGTGCCGGACGCGGGCCACGGAATCGCCTCCAGGCCCTCCAACCTCCTGGCCAAGGTCGCGCATATCCTCGAGTGGTTCGAGCGATACCCCCGGCGGGGGGAGGCCGCGGTGGAGGACGACATCTCGCCGCCCAGGTAGCGGGCGGACTCGGGGGGCGTCGTGTGAGGGGGGAAGGAGGGGGCGGGCCCTTCGGCGTCGGACCGGTCGTGGTCCTGCTGCTGGCGGCGACGGCCTGCATCAGCGGGACGTCGCTGGACGACCGGCCGACCGAGGCCAGGGTCCAGGTCGAGGGCACGGCCTCCGGTCCGCTGCGGCTGGTCGTGTCCACCGACTTCCATGAGGAGCGGACCGCCTCCGGTCAGGTCGCGCGGATCATGGACGTCGCCGATACGTCACAGATCACGGTCCCCTTCGAGGCGACGATCCTCCTGGGTGACCTGGGCGGAATCATCGTGGAGGTGAGCAACACCGGCTCCGAGTCCGCGCAGCTGGCGCTTCGCGTACGACTGAATCGCGGGCATGGAGAGGATGTACAGGAAGGCTCCGTACCGGCGGGAGGAATGATGCGGTACTTCTTCCTCTACTACCTCGGGCCCTAGGCGCGGCGCCGTACCGGTCCAGGGCCGCTCACGGTCCACCAGGCTGGCGCAGCCTCCGTCGGCCCCTGAACTTCCGGGGTACTCCCTCCCTATCACGACCCCCGCTCCCTTCGGGACTCCAGACCGTGCCCCCCGACGCTCCCTCTCCGGCCCCTTCGTCCCTCACCGCCGCGGTGGTGCAGCTCGCCCCCGTGCCCTTCGACACCCCCACCACCCTGGAGCGAGTGGTGGCCCGCACCCGGGAGGCGGCAAAGCAGGGTGCCGAGCTGGTGCTCTTCCCGGAGGCGACGGTGGGCGGCTATCCCTGGGGTCTGGCCTTCGGGACGGCAGTGGGAGGACGTTCCGGGGCCGGTCGTCGGGTGTGGGAGCGCTACTGGCGCGGGGCGGTGGAGGTCCCAGGCGCCGAGGTGACGCGGCTGGCCGAGGTGGCGCAGGAGACCGGGGTCCACCTGTGTGTCGGGGTCATCGAGCGGGACACGAGCTTCAGCGGCGGGACCCTCTATTGCACCCTCCTCTATCTGGGGCCCGACGGACGCCTCCTGGGGAAGCATCGGAAGATCAAGCCCACCGCGGCGGAGCGACTCATCTGGGGCGAGGGGGATGGGAGCACCCTCACCGCCGTGGACACGCCCTGGGGCACCCTGGGCGGCCTCATCTGCTGGGAGAACTACATGCCGCTGGCGCGGATGGCCATGTACGGGAAGGGGGTGGACCTCTACCTGGCCCCCACCGCCGACGCCCGGCCCCGCTGGCAGAGCACCCTCCAGCACATCGCCCTGGAGGGCCGTTGCTTCGTCCTGGGGTGCAACCAGTACGTGCGCCGGGACATGTATCCCGAGGGGCTGGAGATCGCCCACGAGCTCGAGGCATGGCCCGAGACGCTCTCCCGGGGTGGGAGCGCCGTCTACGGACCGCTGGGGGAGCCTCTCGCCGGCCCCCTCTGGGACGAGGAAGGCATCCTTCTGGCGGAGCTGGATCTTTCGGCCATTCCCCGGGCCAGATTCGACTTCGACGTCACCGGGCACTACGCCCGCCCCGACCTCTTCCGGCTGGTCGTGGACGAATCGCCGCGCCTCCCGGTGGAGGGCGTGTCCGGCGCCGGCGACGTGGCGGGCTGAAACAGCCGGGGGCCGGATCGGTACCAAGGAATACGGGCCTTGCATTCCCTCCCCACGCCGGATGGGCGACGGGGTCCGCCGGACCCTTCCGCCTCCGAGGCGGGCTGCGTTAGAGTCCGGGGTACGTGGCGCCCGCCGCTGCCGTCGAACGCCGTCCGCACCCGCCAAGGTACGATGACTCCCAGCACGCAGAGCCCTACCCGGGGCTACCTCGACGAGGTCGATTCCTGGTCCGCCCGGAACTACAACCCCCTCCCCGTGGTGCTGGATCGGGCGGAAGGCGTCTGGGTGTGGGACGTGGAGGGGAACCGGTATCTGGACATGCTGGCGGCCTACTCGGCCCTGAACCAGGGTCACCGCCACCCGGCCATCCTCCAGGCCGCCCGGGAGCAGATGGAGAAGCTGACGCTGACCTCCCGGGCCTTCCACAACGACCAGATGGGGCCCTTCCTGCGGGAGCTCTGCCAGGCCACCGGCTTCCAGCGAGCCCTCCCCATGAACACCGGCGCCGAAGCGGTGGAGACCGCCATCAAGATGGTCCGGAAGTGGGGCTACACCGTGAAGGGAGTGCCGAAGGGGAAGGCGGAGATCATCGTCTGCTCGGGGAACTTCCACGGCCGCACCACCACCATCGTGGGCTTCAGCTCCGAGGAGCAGTACAGCTCGGGGTTCGGCCCCTTTGCGCCGGGCTTCACCATGGTGCCCTACGGAGATGCCCGTGCCTTCGAAGAGGCCATCACCGAGAACACCGTCGGCTTCCTGGTGGAGCCCATCCAGGGAGAGGGCGGGGTGGTGGTCCCGCCGGAGGGCTACCTGGGCTGCACGGCCCACATGTGCCGCGAGCGGGGGATCGCCTTCATGGCCGACGAGATCCAGACGGGTCTCGGGCGGGCGGGCCAGCTCTTCGCCTGTGACTGGGAGGACGTCCAGCCCGACGTGCTCATCGTGGGCAAGGCACTGGGGGGCGGGGTCTACCCGGTCTCTGCGGTGCTGGCCGACACCGGGCTCATGGACGTCTTCCACCCGGGCGACCACGGCTCCACCTTCGGGGGCAACCCGTTGGGCGCGGCGGTGGGGCGGGCCTCCCTCCGGGTCATCCTGGACGAGGAGCTTCCTCGACGCTCCCGGCGGCTGGGACGCTGGTTCATGGATCGCCTCCGGGCCATCGAGTCGCCCCACGTGGCCGAAGTGCGGGGCAAGGGGCTCATGATCGGCCTGGTCATCCGGGACGAATCCGGCCCGGCCCGGCCCTTCTGCGAGAAGCTCCAGGACCGTGGGATCCTCGCCAAGGAGACCCAGCGTCAGGTCATCCGGTTCGCGCCGCCCCTCGTCGTCGACGAGGAGACGCTGGAATACGCGTTGGAACACGTGACGGCGGTGCTCACCGAGTAGTCCACCGTCTCGCCGAGCCCCGGTGGCACTACCCTACCGGGCCGCATCCTCCGGATCGGCCCAGGGGTCGTACTGTCCGAAGTTCCAGAGGTGGCCTTCGGGGTCTCGGCAGGAGTAGAACTTCCCACCGTACTCCTGCTCCTCCAGGTCCATCACGACGTCCGCTCCGGCGGCGACGGCTCGCCGGTAGTGCGCCTGGATGTCCGGGACGATGAGGTACGGACTCTGGGTGACCTTCCGGCTTGGCTCCGCTGGAGCCTGGTGCCCTCCGAACTCGTCGTTCCGGGCATCGCTCAACATGACCATGGCGTCGCCCCAGGTGAGCTGGGCATGGGTCACGCCGCCGCCCTCCGAGGGCACCAGGAGGTGCTCCTCGAACCCGAAGGCCTCTCCCAGCCACCGCACCGCCGCCGCGGCGTCCTTGTAACGGAGGGTCGGGATGATCGACGAGCCCCGGGTACCCACGGCCTTCAGATCCCGGGGCCGGGGACCATCGACGTCACCATGGGGACGTCACCATTGGATGGAGCCCTCCTGGGAGGTGTCCACCTGCTCGGCGTCGCCCTCTCCCAGGAGCACCTTCTCGATCTGCTCGTAGAGGAACGACCTGGACTTCTTGTCCCGGGGGTCGAGGCCGTAGTGGTTGATGAGGAGGGTCTGGTGCTCCAACCAGTCCTTCCAGCAGTCGGTACAGATGCTCGCCTGGATCCGCTCGCCCATCTCGTTCCGGAAGGGAGGACGGGGGAGGGCTGGCTTCTCGTCGCCGCACCGGGCGCATTCGATGGTCTCAGAGGTCATGCACTATCTTATCGGCGTCCGGACGGCCGGTCCATCCGATCCTCGCTCCGCCCCGCGCCGGCGTCCGTTTCCCCAGCGCAGGAGGGTCCGTGCCCAGCACCGCCATCATCGGGACCGGCTTCCACGTGCCCGACCGGGTCGTATCGAACGCCGAGCTCACCGGGCTGATGGACACCAGCGACGAGTGGATCGTGGAGCGCACCGGCATCCGGGAGCGCCGCTGGGTCCGGGAGGGGGAGAGCGGCGCCGATCTGGCGCGTCGCGCTTCGGAGATGGCGCTGGAAGATGCGGGCTGCGAGGCGGGGGAGGTGGAGGCCATCGTCCTGGCCACCTTGAGCCCCGACCACTTCTTTCCCGGCACGGGGGTCTTCCTCCAGCGGGAGCTGGGCCTCGCCGGCATTCCGAGCATCGACCTACGCGCGCAGTGCTCGGGCTTCCTGTACGGCCTCCAGGTGGCCGACGCCCTCATCCGGAGCGAGCAGTACCGCACCGTCCTCCTGGTCGGCGTAGAGATCCAGTCCACGGGGCTGGACCTCTCCACCCGGGGCCGGGACATGGCCGTCCTCTTCGGGGACGGGGCGGGGGCGGCGCTCCTGGAGGCCATCGACGGGGGGGACCGCGGCGTTCTCTCCACCCACCTCTGGGCCGACGGACGCCATGCCGAGACGCTGTGGGCCGAGTCGCCGTCCGCCTGCCGGCACCCCTATGTCTCCGCGGCGGACCTGGATGCGGGCCGGCACTACCCCACCATGGACGGTCGCGACGTCTTCCGGCACGCCACCCGCAGGATGCCGGAGGCGGTGGAGACGGCCCTCGAGGCCCACGGCCTGGCAGCGTCGGACATCGACCTCCTGGTCCCGCACCAAGCCAACCTGCGCATCTCCCAGATGGTCCAGCGGCGCCTCGGTCTCCCCGACGAGAAGGTGGTGAACAACATCGAGCGGTACGGGAACACAACCGCCGCCACCATCCCCATCGCGCTGGCCGAGGCGGTGCGGGCGGGCCGTCTCGAGCCCGGCGACCTCCTCTGCATGGTGGCCTTCGGGTCCGGCTTCACCTGGGCCTCGGCGCTGGTGCGCTGGTAGGGACCGGGTCCAGGCGGTCGATCCGGGAGCGCGAGGGCCTGGGAGCGGGTCGGGCTCCTGACGGCTGCCGGGTGCGCCGACGAGCGCGTCGGCTGCGATCCTCGCCCTCGTGGAGCCCTGGCGGAGCGGTTCGACCCGTGGACGAGCCGACGGGGCCGGGTTACTTTTTTCGTGCTACTTCGCCCACGGGAGTGAACAGCGATGTCGTTGACCAAGAAGCAGCTCGAGCACCTAGAACAGCGGCTCCACGACGAGCGGGCCCGCGCGCTGAAGGCGCTGGGTCTCTTCGACAAGATGGCCAAGGCGGACCGAGAGGCTGGTGACTCGGCGCTCTCGACCTATACGGATCACATGGCCGACCAGGGCACCGAAGCCCAGGAGCGGGAGAAGGCCGCCGTCTTCGCCACGAAGGAGGGTCGCTACCTCTACCGCCTGGAAGGGGCGTTGCGTCGCCTCTACGACAGCCCCGAGACCTTCGGAACGTGTCACACGTGCGGGGACGAGGTCGGCTTCGAACGTCTGGACGCGCTGCCCCACGCTCGGTACTGCATCGAATGCAAGCGGAAGGAGGAGGGCGAAGCGGCCTGACGGCCGTACTTCCGCTCCTTCCAGGCCGGCAGGTCAGCCTCGTACCGCGCCCTTCTCGAGGAGCGTCTCCAGCAGTTCCTCCCCCATGACCTCTACGGTCCAGTCCCGGACGCCGTCCACTCGGCGAAGGGCGGCCAGGTCTCCGGGGTCGGCCCAGGCGATCTCCTCGAGCACGGCGTTGGACATCAGCGTGCCGCGATCCATGCCCAGCTCTCCGGCGGTCCGGTTCCGGACGTCTTTGAGGTGTCCGGTCATCTCCTCCACCTCCGGTGGTGGGCGGCCGCGTCCACTCCGATCCGGCTCCGGGTAGGGCTCCAGTTCCCCGTCGTCCAGACCTGCCACCCGATCCAGCCGGCGGAGGAGTTCCTCCCCCTCGTGGTGGGCGAGGCCTTTGGGGAATCCCTTCACGTCCGCCAGGGCGTGGGCGTCCCGGGGCTCCTCCATGACCGCCTCCAGGAGGGCGTTCTTGTTCACCACACGGAAGGGCGCCCGATCCCGGGCCTGCGCGAGCCCGTCGCGCCAGTCCAACGCCTCGCGCAACGCCGTGACCCGCCGGGGGGAGAGCTTCTGGGCTCCCTTGACCCGGGTGACAGGATCCTCCTCCTCGCCGTCCTCGTTCCCGGTGGCGTGCTCCTCCAGCGCCCGGGCCTCCTCCTCCGCCCAGGCCACGCGACCCGCCTCCCGTAGCTCCTCCAGCATCTGGTCGGCGAGCTCCAGCAGGTAGCGGGTGTCGGAGGCGGCGTATTCCAGCATGTCGTTTGGGAGGGGGCGTTTCGCCCAGTCCGCCCGCTGGTACTTCTTGGAGAGCGTCACCCCGAGGCGGGACTCCAGGAGGGCGGCGAGCCCGATGGAGTCCACGCCGAGCATCTGCGCGGCGATCTGGGTGTCGAAGAGCCCCTTCAGACGGATGTCCAGGTCCCGGTCCAGGAGCCGAAGGTCGTAGTCCGACCCGTGCATGACCTTCTCCACCGAGCGGTCCTCCAGCGGCCCCCGCAGGAGGGCGTCGCAGTCCACCTCCATGGGGTCCACGATGTAGGTGTCGGAGGGGGTGCTGATCTGGACGAGGCAGAAGCGGTCGGTGTAGCGATGGAAGCCGGCGGCCTCCAGGTCCAGCGCGAAACGAGAGAGCCCGGCGAGCTCGCCGGCGAGAGCCCGGGCGGCGGACTCGTCCTGGACGTGGATGTACGTCATCGAAGCGAAACGATCCTGGTGGGGAGAAGACAGAACGGGACGGGATCGCCTTCCTCGGCGACCCCGCTCCGGCAGATTGACCATCGTAACCCGGTGGGCGACCATTCGGTTCATCGGGCCCGTTCCCGAAATCCGCTCGTCCGCGGCGGCCCGTTCCGCCGCATCCCCCCGGGAGAGTCCATGCGCCGCACCAAGGTCGTCTGCACGCTGGGTCCCGCCAGCTCCTCGCTGGAAACCATCCAGGCCATGGTGGAGGCCGGGATGGACCTGGCCCGCATCAACATGTCCCACGGCACCTGGGAGTCCCACCGCACTGCCATCCGGCGAGTGCGGGAGGCGACCGACACCGTGGATCGGCCCGTGGCCATCCTGGTGGACCTGGCGGGCCCCAAGATCCGGGTCGGTGAGTTGGAGGAGCCCCGGACGCTGACGGTGGGGGCCCAGGTCGTCATGGCCCCGGAGGGCGAGGCCGAGGGAGACGAGATCCCCACCACCTATGCGGAACTGGCCGAGGAGATTCGCCCCGGCGACATGGTCCTCCTCGACGACGGGCTTCTGGAGTTCCGGTGCGAGGGCACCGAGGGCGATCGCGCCCGCTTCACCGTCGTGCGGGGCGGCGAACTCAAGTCGCGGAAGGGCATCAACCTCCCCACGGTGGCGGTGAAGGCTCCCTCCCTCACCGAGAAGGACCTGGCGGATCTTGACTTCGCCCTGGAGGAGGGGGTGGAGTACATCGGCCTCTCCTTCGTGCGGCGGCGGGAGGACCTCGTGGACCTCCAGTCCCGGGTGGACGGGCGGGCCCTGGTGGTGGCGAAGATCGAGAAGGTCCAGGCGCTCCGGGAGCTGGAGGAGATCCTCCCGGAGGCCGACGCCGTCATGGTGGCGCGAGGGGATCTGGGGGTGGAGCTCCCCTTCGAGCGGGTGCCGCTGGCCCAGAAGCGCATCATCCAGGCCGCCAACTTCTCCGGCCGTCCGGTCATCACCGCGACCCAGATGCTGGAGTCCATGATCGAATACCCCCGTCCCACCCGGGCGGAGGCCTCGGACGTGGCCAACGCCATCCTCGACGGGTCCGACGCGGTCATGCTCTCCGGCGAGACCGCCGTCGGCGCGTACCCCCTGGAATCGGTGAAGGCGCTGGTGAGCATCGCCCGGGAGATCGAGCGGTCCGGCGTGCTGGAGCGGGGTCCCCGATACGTCACCCGGCCGGGTCCGCGCTCCCGTGGTGGAGCCTCCCCCCGGGAACACGCGGTGGCTTCCGCCACGGTGGATGCCGTCCGACAGGTGGATGCGCCGGCCATCATCGTCATCACCCGCTCGGGCTTCTCGGCTCGGCTGGTCTCCAGCTACCGGCCCCCGGTCCCGGTCTTCGCCGTCACCACCGATCCGGTGACCTACCGGCAGCTGGCCGCGGTCTGGGGTGTGCGGGCCGTCCGGGACACCTCCGAGGAGGAGGAGACCTACGGCCGACTGCTGGCGGTGGGGCGCGAAGCCGTGGTGAAGTCCGGGATCGGTGAGCCCGGTGCGCCGGTGGTGGTAACGGCCGGCTACCCCTTCCAAGAGTCCGGGACGACGAATACCATGCGACTGGAGCGGCTCTGACCGTTCGCCGTCCCACGGGTCTCCTCTCCCCGGCTCTGGCTCCGTGAAGCTCACCTTTCTGGGTACCGGCACCTCCTTCGGCGTCCCCGTCGTCGGCTGCGATTGCCGTACCTGCACCTCCGACGACCCCCGGGACCGTCGGACCCGCCACGGCGCCCTGGTGGACACCGGCGAGGGACGGCTGCTGGTGGATACCCCCCCCGAGCTGCGCCTCCAGCTCCTGGACGCCGGGGTCACGGGGATCGACGCAGTCTGGTTCACCCACGTGCACGCCGACCACGTCCACGGCATCGACGACCTCCGGATCTTCACCGTCCGGGGCGGCGACGACGTCCCCGCCTACGCCGCCACCCGGTACCACGACCACCTGGCGCGCTACTTCCGCTACATTTTCGACGACGACATCCAGCCGGTGCAGGGGAGCGCCAAGCCGCGGGTCCGGCTGGAGCCGCTGGAGAAGGGACGGCCGGTGGAGATCGCCGGCCGCTCCTTCCTTCCTCTGGAGGTGCCCCATGGGCCCATGACGGTCTCGGGCTTCCGGGTGGGGCGGCTGGGCTACATCACCGACGCCAAACGACTGCCGCCGGACACCCTGGAGGCGCTCCGGGGGGTGGACGTCCTGGTTCTGAACGCCCTCTGGTTCGGTCGGCCCCATGCCTCCCACTTCATCGTCGAGGAGGCGGTGGAGGCGGCGCAGGCGGTGGGGGCCCGCCGGACCTTTCTCACGCATCTCACCCACCGGGTGTCCCACACCGAGCTGCTGGAGCGGCTCCCCGACGGCGTGGCCCCGGCCTACGACGGACTCACTGTGGAGGTGGACGATGGCTGACCCGCCCGAGACCGGACTTCGACTGGACGTCGCCAACCTCCTCCGCCCCCATCTGGAGGGCGGGCTGGATCCCGAGCGATTGGATTCGGAGCTCCAGGACCGGTTCACCTCCGCCCTCGAGATCACCATCCGGCGGCGGGAGGCCGGCGAGATGGGGTTCTTCGACCTGCCCTACGCCCGGGACACCGCCGGGCGGGTCCAGGAGCTCGCCGACGGCTTCGGCCAGTGGTTCGAGGACGTGGTGGTGCTGGGCATCGGGGGATCCGGGCTGGGAGCCATCGCCCTCGCCCACGCCCTCCTCGGCCCGGGGTGGAACGCGCGGGACGATGAGGCGCGGGACCACTACCCCCGCCTCCACGTGGTGGACAACCCGGATCCAGCGACGCTCCACGATCTCCTGGGGCGCCTGGATCCGGCCCGGGTGCTCTTCAACGTAGTGAGCAAGTCGGGCTCCACGGCGGAGACCATGGCCCAGTACCTCCTGGCCCGACGCTGGGTGGAGGACGGGTTGGGGGAGGATCAGGCCCGAGGCCACTTCCTCTTCACCACCGACCCCGCACGGGGAGCGCTGCGGCGCCTCGCCGAGGGGGAGGACATCCCGGCCCTCCCCGTCCCCGAGAACGTCGGGGGTCGGTTCAGCGTACTCTCGCCGGTGGGGCTGCTGCCGGCGGCGGTGTGCGGCGTGGACATAGCGGCGCTGCTGGAGGGGGCGGCACGGATGGAGGAGCGGTGCCGGGTCGAGGATCTGACGGCCAACCCCGCCGGGATGCTGGCCGTGCTCCTCCACGAGGCCGACACCGGCCAGGGGCGGCCCATCCACGTCCTCATGCCGTACGCCGATCGGCTCCGATCGGTGGCCCTCTGGTTCCAGCAGCTCTGGGCCGAGTCCCTGGGGAAGCGGCGGGACGGCGGCGGCGGGACGACGGTGGGCGTTGGGCCCACGCCGCTCGCCTCCTCTGGTGCGGTGGATCAGCACTCGCTCATGCAGCTCTTCATGGAGGGACCCGCGGACAAGGTCGTGCTCTTCGTCGGCGTGGAGGACCGGGGGGAGGAGCCTCTCATCCCGGACTGTCACCCCGGCGTCCCGTCGTTGAGCTATCTGGCGGGGCACACCCTGGGGGCGCTGCTGGACGCCGAGCTCCGGGCCAGCGCGGAGGCCCTCCGGCGGCGCGGCCGACCCAACGCGACCCTGACCTTGCCCCGAATCGACGCCGGGTCCCTGGGAGAGCTCCTCATGCTCTTCCAGGTGGCCACCGTCCTGGCTGGGGCGCTCTACGGCGTCGATCCGCTGGATCAGCCCGGGGTGGAGTTGGGTAAAGAACTCACCTACGGACTCCTGGGCCGGGAAGGCTTCGACGCGCCCTCCCTGGACCCCGGCGACCCTCGCTGGGTTCTTTGAACCCGCACGGATCGGGAACAGCCCGCCCCATCGCTGCACCACACCTCACGGAGGAGACCATGCACGAGGAAGAAGGCACCTACATCGTCATCGAACGAGACGCCGGCGGCGGTTCGTTCGGTTCCTTCGTCCTCGGCGCCCTGGTGGGAGCGGGGCTCGCCTTTCTCTTCGCACCCCAGAGTGGGGAAGAGACCCAGGAGGAGCTGAAGGAGCGGGCGCGCAGATTGCGGGAGGACGCCGAGTCCCGGGTGCGGGACGCCCAGGCCCAGCTAGAGGAGCGCCTGGAGGGGGCCCGGCAGGGTGTCGAGACCCGTGTCGCCGAGGTGAAGGATGCTGTGGACCACGGACGCCAGGCCGCTCGGGAGGCGCGCAGCGATCTCGAGCATCGGCTGCAGCGCTCCAAGGCCGCCTACCGTGCAGGGATCGAAGCCGCCAAGGCGGTCGCCTCGGAGGACGAGCCGGCGGAAGACTGAGGTCGGCCCACCCCCCCCGGTGAGCCAGAAACTCAGCTACCGCGCCCAGGAGTTCGTCCGGCGCCTCTGGACGAAGGGGTATGAAGACGACGTCTTCTTCATGGCCGGCGCGGTGGCCTTCAACCTCCTGCTGGCCCTCATCCCCCTCCTCCTCCTCGGGGGCGGACTGGCGGGGTATGCCGCCAGCGGGAGCTTCGGGAACCCGGGCAGTCCGGTCCCCGAGCTCATCTCGGACTTCCTGCCCGGGGCCGCCGGCGGGGTGGACGTCACGACCTACGTCTCGGATCTGGTGGCTCGTCTCGCGGAGCAGCGGGGCGGACTGACGGTGGTGGGGTCGGTCTTCTTCATCCTCATCGCCACCCGGTTGGTGGGGTCCCTGCGCACCGCGCTTCGGGAGATCTTCGACGTGGCGGAGACCCGGGGGATCCTGGAAGGGAAGCTCTTCGACACCCAGGTCGTGGTCCTGGGACTCGTGCTCCTGACCCTGAACCTGGGTCTGACGGTCTTTCTGGCGGGGGCGGTCCGGACCGGCGTCTCCGTGATGGGGTTGGACGGTCCCTTCCTGGACGCCACCGACCGGTTGGCGGCCCACGGCCTGGCCTTCGCGTCCATCTGGATCCTCTTTCTGGTGGTCTACCGCTACCTCCCCGCCCGGCGGATTCCCTGGAAGACCGTCCTCATCGCCGCCACCTTTTCGGCGGTGTCCCACGAGCTCCTGAAGGCCGGCTTCTCGTGGTACGCCAGGGAGGTAGCCAACTACACCTCGACCTTCGGGAATCTCGCGACCGTGGCGGTCCTCGTGTTCTGGATCTATTACGAGGCGGTAGTGTTCATACTCGGCGGTGAAATCGGGCAGGTGTACACCATGCGCAAGGCCGCGCGCCTCAACGTGCGCGCGGACTTTGGAGGGTCGGGATGAATCGGATTCCAGTTCAAGGGCTCGTAGCCGCCGTCGGTCTCCTCCTGGCCGCGGGGCCGGCGATGCCCGCGGGATCGCTCGCCGCCCAGACCCTCTTCGGGGCCCGGACGGGGGATCAGGTGTTCGAGGCCACCGTCCAGGACCGGGAGCTGGAGCTGGGGGAGCCGCTGCTGGATCACGATGGCCCCTACATCGTCGTGCACCTGCGAGAAAATCGGGTCTTCGTCTTCGAAGGGAGCCGCGCCATCTGGTCGGCGCCCGCCGGTACCGGGACGGGGTTCCGCCTGGAGACGGGTGAGCACAGGTGGAAATTCACCACCCCCCGCGGGCTCATGCGGGTGAAGCGCATGGAAAAGGATCCCATGTGGCGGGCGCCCGACTGGCACTTCGTCGAGCGCGGGGTCCCCGTACCTCCGGAGAATCACCCCTCCCGTCTCATCCCCGGCGGCATGGGAACGACGGCCCTCTACCTCGGCGACGGCATCGCCATCCACGGCACCGAGCGACCGGAGCTGCTGCTGAATCCGGATCCGGAGGCCCGGCGGGTCTCCCACGGGTGCATCCGCCTGACCAACGAGGCGGCCCGGGCGCTCATGCATCGGGTGGACGTCGGCACCCCCGTCCTCATCTTCTGATGTCCGACGACGGTGCACGGAAGATCGTGGCGCGGAATCGGAAGGCCCGCCACGAGTTCGAGATCCTGGACACCTTCGAGGCCGGGATGGTGCTGCGGGGCGCTGAGGTGAAGTCCCTCCGCGACGGGCAGGTGTCCTTCCAGGACGCGTACGCCCGGATCAAGAATGGCGAGGTGTGGCTCCACTCCCTGCACATCAGCCCCTACGAACAGGCCACCCACCAGCAGCTCGATCCGACACGGACCCGGAAGCTCCTCCTCCACGGACACGAGATCCGAAAGCTGGTGGGTTCGGTGGAGGAGAAGGGGCGCACCCTCATCCCCCTGGAGATCTACTTCAAGCGGGGGTACGCGAAGATCCTCCTGGCGCTGGCCCGCGGAAAGCAGCTCCACGACAAGCGCCGGGACCTGAAGCGGAAGGTTCAGGAGCGAGAAGCCGCACGGGCCATGGGGTCCCACGGATGAGACGGGCCCCGGCGGCCCTGCTCCTGGTTCTGGCCGCGGCGCTCCTCACCTGGACGGTCCCGTCCACGGCGGAGGCCCAGAGCCGCCCCGATCTCCAGCTCCAGTGGGAGGACGGCGGCCGGGAGCGCCTCGCCCTCTCCAGCGAGCGCGGCTACCTGGCCCTCCCCGCCGACGACCTCGAGCGGCTGGGCTGGAGCGTCACCACCTCCGGGGGAGCGGTGGAGGCCTCGGGCCCGTCAGGGCACCGACTGGAGCTTCGGGTGGGAAGCCCCTTCTTCCGTTGGAACGGGGAGGTTCTCCAGCTCACCGATCCCGTCTTCCGTTCCCAGGACCGAGTGCTGGTCCCGGTGCAGCTCGTCACCGACTTCCTGCCCCGCCGCCTGGGAGAGCTTTACGACTTCGACGGGCCGGCCCTGACCCTCCGTTCCGCCACCGGCGGCGACGCCGGGGCCGACGGACCGGGCGAGTCCCCCGCCGCCGCGCCTCCCCCGGACGCCCGGCGGGGGCCGACCGAGATGCCGGTGGACGATGGGCCAGCGCTCCGCGCCACGCCCTACGATGGCCCTCGGGTGGTGATCATCGACGCCGGGCACGGCGGTCGGGATCCGGGCTCCCGGAGTGACTCGGGCATCTCGGAGAAGACGGTGGCCTTGGGCGTGGCCCGGGCGCTGGCCCGGGAGCTCGAGGGTCGGCAGGACCTGGAGGTGTACATGCTCCGCGACGACGACACCTTCGTCCCGCTCTGGCGTCGGGGGATCCAGGCCACCGAGATCAAGGGCGACCGTCCCGGGCTCTTCGTCTCCATCCACGCCAACTCCTTCACGAACCTGGCTCGGGGCTTCGAGACCTACTTCCTCTCCGAGGCTCGAACCGAGCACGAGCGGCGGGTGGCGGCGATGGAGAACGCTCCCCTCCAGCTGGAGGAGGAGGCGCGGGCCTCCGGAGACGACCTGGGAGAGATCCTTCGGGAGCTCCGGAATTTCGACCACGCCCACTGGTCGGCCTTCATGGCGGAGATGGTCCAGGAGGAGCTCGATCGGGTGCACCCCGGTCCCAACCGGGGGGTGAAGCAGGCGCCGCTGGCTGTCCTCACCAACTCCCTCATGCCCTCGGTGCTGGTGGAGGTAGGGTACCTCTCCCACCCGGAGGAGGCCCGTCTACTGTCGCAGAGCGGGTTTCAGCAGGAGGCGGGATCCGCCCTGGCCCGGGCGGTGGCGCGGTTCTTCGAGCGCTACCCACCGGGCGCCACCGATCGGACGGGAGCCGGCGGATGATCCGCGGCGGCGCCCCCCTCGGCGTCGCCGTCCTTCTGGCGGGACTCGTGGGTATGCCCGGCTGCGTCTACTACAACGCCATCTACAACGCCGAGTCCGCCTTTCGCGCGGGTGAGTCCGCCTGGAGCCTCGGCCAGGATTCCACGGCGACCCTCCGGTACGACGAAGTGGTGCGCCGTGCGGGTGCGGGCTACCGAAGCGACCCCGACGGGGAGTGGGCGGACGAGGCCCTCTACCTCATGGGGCGGGCCCACCTACGCCAGGGGAATCTCACCGCCGCGGAAGCCGCCCTCGGGCAGGCCCGTTCGGCGGCCACCACCCCGGAGGTACGTCAGGGAGCCGGGGTGTACCTGGCGGAGATCCACCGGCTCCGCGGCGACCGGATCGGGGCGTTCCGGCTCCTGAACGAGGCCATGGCCGCCCTCCCGCCGGGCCCGGAGCTGGGCCAGGGCCACTGGGTCCGCGCGCACCTGCTCCTCGACGGGCCGGAACAGCTCCTGGGCACGGCGTGGTGGGACCTGGATCGGGCGGCGGAGCTGGGCCCCACGCTCCGGGTGCCGGCGGCTCTGACCCGCGTCCGCGGAGGGCTCCGACACCGGGAGCCCGCCCGAGCAGGCGAAGGGGTGCGGCGCCTTCTGGCCCACCGGGACGGCGCCGCACGCCGAGATACCCTGGAGGTCCTCCTGGGGCAGGCGGCGGAGCTCTGGGGCGTGGAAACGACCGTGGGCTTCCTGGCGGGGCTTCCCCGCTCCCCCTGGAGCGGGGACGACCGGGCTCGGCTGCGGCTGGGACTGGCCGGCGTCCTCCGGGCCCAGGGCCAGCGGGCCGCCGCCACCGCGGCGGTGGACGGGGTGGCGGAGGGTGCCGGAGAGGTGGCGGCGGAGGCTCGGATCCTTCGAGCCCGGTGGCTGCTGGCCGACGCCGCCGATCCCGGCGTCGCCCAGTCGGTGGACGCGCTCCTCCTGCCGGTGGAGGAGGTGCCTGAGGCCGCCGCCCTCCTGGCGTCCACCACCCGATTCATGGATCTGCTGGACCGGGGGACCACCGACCCTCTGGGCCTCTTCGCCGCGGCGGAGCACGCCCGGGACGTGCTGGGCTCCCCGGAGCTGGCCCGCGGCCTCTTCCTGGCCTACGCCAACGGGGTGCACGGGCAGCCCTGGGTCCCCAAGGCGCTCATGGCCGCCCTGGAGCTCAGCCCCGACGCCGCGGAACGGACCTGGATCCGGGACCGCCTGGAGCGGCGTCGCTTGGAGGGGGGACGTGGCAGTCCTTACGTTCTGGCGGCCCGCGGCCGCCCGGCCCCCGGGCTGGACGTGCTGGAAGCCGAACTGGCCCGCCGTCTCCAGGAGTTGAGCACCCCGTGAACACCGCGATCCATCTCTTCGGCACCACCTTCCAGAACCCGGTGCTGCTGGCCGCCGGCACCTGCGGCTTCGGCCAGGAGCTGGCGGACGTCATCGATCTGGAGGCGTTGGGTGGGCTGGTGACCAAGTCCGTCACGGTGGAGCCCCGGACCGGCAATCCGGCGCCTCGGGTGGCGGAGTTCTCCGGCGGCATGATGAATTCCATCGGTCTGGCCAACCCCGGCCTCGAGGGGACCCGTCGGGACAAGCTGCCCTGGCTCCGAGACCACCTCCGCCGGGCCCGCGTATGGGTGAGCGTGGCCGGGCACAGCCCCGAGGAGTTCTTTCAGCTCGTGGAGGGGCTGGACGGGGAAGACGGCTTCCTCGGCTTCGAGCTGAACCTCTCCTGCCCCAACGACACGCGCCGGGACGCACCACCCTTCGCCCTGGACCCCCCCTCCGTCCGCTCCATCCTATCCGGGGCGCGCGCACGCACGGACCGACCCCTGCTGGCCAAGCTCGCTCCCAACGATCCGGACCCCGCCGCCACTGCCCGCACCGCCGAAGAGGCCGGCGCCGACGGGCTCACCCTGGCCAACACCCTCCCCGGGCTCCTCCTGGATGAAGAGGGGCGACCCCGCCTGGGCGCCGGCGCCGGTGGCGTGAGTGGTCCGGCCCTCCTCCCCGGGGGCGTGCGGATGGTGGAGCAGGTACGTCATGCCGTGGGCCTTCCCCTGGTGGGTCTCGGCGGGATCTCCGGGGTGGCAGACGCCCTGGCCTACGCCCGGGCGGGAGCGACCCTGGTGGGGGTGGGCACGGCCTCCTTCGCCGACCCCCGGGCGGGGGAGAAGCTGGCGGTGGGGCTCCATCGATGGGGACGGCGGAAGGGGGTGACGGCCTGGTCCGACCTGGTGGGGCCCTCCGCCGGCCCCGTCCAGAAGGAGGCGTAGCGTGGCCGAGATCATCGTGGCTTTGGACCGGCCGACCTCCGACGAGGCCCTCGCCCTGGTGGACGAGCTGGGACCGGGCGCGAGCTTCTTGAAGGTGGGGCTGGAGCTCTTCACCCGGGAGGGACCGGCAGTGGTGCGGGCCCTCCGGAATCGGGGACACCGGATCTTCCTGGACCTCAAGCTCCACGACATCCCCCACACCGTGGCCCGGGCGGTCCGCTCCATGGCGTCGTTGCGGGTGGAGCTCCTCACGGTCCACACCGCCGGCGGCGGCGTCATGATGGAGGCCGCGGCGGAGGCGGCGGCGGAGGCGCGAGGGGCGCAGGAAGGTCCCATGCGGGTGGTGGGCGTCACGGTCCTCACCTCGCTGGACGCCGAGGCGGTGGCCGGCGTCTGGGGCCGCCCGGTGGACTCGGTCCGGGACGAGGTGGTGCGTCTGGCCCGCCTGGCCCGCGCCTCCGGGCTGGACGGAGTCGTCTCCTCGGCCCACGAGGCCGCGTCCCTCCGCTCCGCCCTGGGACCCGACGCCCTCCTGGTCACCCCGGGCATCCGGTTGGCCGGCGACACCCACGGGGACCAGAAGCGGGTGGTCACGCCCGGCGAGGCCGCCGCCGCGGGTGCCGATTACCTTGTGATCGGGCGGACCGTCACGGCCGCTCCGGAGCCCGCCCGGGCACTGGAGCGGGTCCGCGCGGAGCTGGACAGTGCCTCGAACGAATCTCCCCCCGAACGACCGACATCATGACCCTGAAGGTCCACAACACGCTGTCTCGGGAGCTCCAGACCTTCGAATCCATAGAGGAGGGGAAGGTCCGGCTCTACGCCTGCGGACCCACGATCTACGATTACGCCCACATCGGGAACTACCGCTCCTTCCTCTTCTACGACCTGGTCCACCGGTACCTGGAGTGGAGCGGCTACGAGGTGGACTTCGTGATGAACCTCACCGACGTGGACGACAAGACCATCCAGGCGGCCCTTCGTGAGGGGACGGACATCCGGAGCTACACCGAGCCCTACGGCGAGGCGGTCCTGGGTGATGCCGAGATCCTGGGCGTCCGTCCGGCGGACCGGTATCCCCGGGCCACGGAGTGCGTGGAGGAGATGATCGACTTCGTGGAGCGGCTGGTGGAGAAGGGCCACGCCTACCAGGCCGACGACGGGGCGGTCTACTTCTCCATCGCCACCTTCCCCCGGTACGGCGAGCTCAAGGGGATCGACGTGTCGACGCTGCGCTCTGGAGCGCGGGTGGCGCAGGACGAGTACGAGAAGGAGGACGCCCGGGACTTCGTCCTGTGGAAGGCCGCCACCGAGGACGACGAAGAGGCCGGGGCCGCCTGGGACAGCCCCTGGGGTCGGGGTCGACCTGGCTGGCACCTGGAGTGCTCGGTCATGAGCGTCACCGAGCTGGGCTCCACGCTGGACCTCCACCTCGGCGGCGAGGACCTGGTCTTCCCCCATCACGAGAACGAGATCGCCCAGTCCGAGGCGGCCACCGGCGAGCCCTTCGTCCGGTATTGGCTCCATGTGAAGCATCTCCTGGTGGAGGGGAAGAAGATGTCCAAGTCGCTGGGCAACTTCATCACCGTCCGGGAGCTCCTGGACGAGGGCTACGACCCGGCGTCCATCCGCCACCAGCTCCTCAGCGCCCAGTACCGCCGGGAGCTCAACTTCACCCGGGACGGCCTGGACGCATCCCGAAACGCGGTGCAGCGGCTGGTGGACTTCGAGTCGCGCCTCGCCGACACGCCCACCGACGAGGGCGCCGAACCGGCCGGTCTGTCCGACGCCGCCGAGGCCTTCCTAGACCGCTTCCGCGCCGCCCTGGACGACGACTTCAACAGCGCCGACGGCATGGGAGCCCTCTTCAGCTTCGTGGGAACGGTGAACGGAGCGTTGGACGGTCGGGAGGCCGTTGTGGCCGAGGAGCTCCACTCCGCACGCGATGCCCTGGCCTCCGCCGACGAGGTGCTGGGCATCCTTGAGACGGCCCGCCGGGCCCGGGCGGTGGCTCCGGAGACGGTGGCCTGGATCGAGGAGCGCATCGAGGCCCGGGCCCGGGCTCGGGCCGAACGGGACTTCGAGGCCGCCGACGCCATTCGGGACGAACTGGCCGATCAGGGGATCGTTCTGGAGGACGGTGCGGGCGGGACCCGCTGGAAGGTGACCACGTGAGGCCCGGGACCATGGGGTGACCGGCGACGGTCCCGGGTCCGAACCCCCGCCCCGGGAGACGGTGGTCCAGGAGGCGGAACGTCGCCGCATGTTCCGCGTAGCCGGCGGGTATCTGGCCGGGGCCTTCGCAGTCCTCCAGGCCGTGCTCACTGCGGTGGCCGCCGGTTGGCTCCCTGACGGTGCCTTCCGGGTGGTCCTGGGGGTCGCCCTGCTCGGCTTCCCTGTGGCGATGGTGCTGGCCTGGGACTTCGACATCACCCCCCGGGGCGTGGAACGCACCCCCGACGACCCGCCGACGGAGCCCCTCGCCCAGCCGCCGATCGGGCCTTGGCTGGCCCTGGTGGGGGGCAGCGTGATCCTCGGAGTGATCCTGGCGGTCCTGCGGTAGATTGACCGGTCTCGAGACGGGGTTAGCTTGCATCCCGACCCCCGGGACCCGCGCTGGCGTAGCTCAACTGGTAGAGCAGCTGCCTTGTAAGCAGCAGGTTGGGGGTTCGAGTCCCTTCGCCAGCTTCCACGCCCCGTCGGGGGCGCACTGGGTCTCGGGAGGTAGGTTCCAGCGGGCGCGTAAGGGGGTTGATGGGTCCAGAACCCACGGTTACCTTCCAAAGCTCGTCCGCAAATGGGCTGTTCCTGAGATATGGGAGCGGTGCTGGTGCACGTTCCCGACCGGAACGTGGTTCGGACGAGGTCGGTCCCGGGCGCAGCTTCGGGCGGCCGAAAGCAGCGGTGGGGTACCGAAGTGGTCAACCGGGGCAGACTGTAAATCTGCTGGCTTAGCCTTCGGAGGTTCGAATCCTCCCCCCACCACTCTCTCGCGGCTCGCAGGTGGGTCGGGAGGTGATCGTAGGTCAGTGCGGGAGTAGCTCAGTTGGCTAGAGCATCAGCCTTCCAAGCTGAGGGTCGCGGGTTCGAGTCCCGTCTCCCGCTTGCCGGAGCGAGATCCGGCAGGCGATGCAGGAACAGAGAAGTGCTCTGGTAGCTCAGGGGTAGAGCGCGTCCTTGGTAAGGACGAGGCCACGGGTTCAAATCCCGTCCAGAGCTTGCGCCTGATGGGCGCCATGAGATGCGGGTGACGAGTTCTCCCGCTCCACCACACAGCTTCACGATTCAAGAGTCAGAGGAAAGCGATGGCTAAGGAAAAGTTCGAGCGGTCGAAGCCGCACGTGAACGT
>JGI12048J13642_10015641_pt1 | contig 39100 bp, 17 predicted proteins | sample ElkSlonscriptome_16_FD_13642 | JGI IMG/M metagenome (IMG submission 13642)
TTAATTCCCGCAACAGATAACCAGCCCGGACCCGATGCTTACCAACCCGGTGATGTAATAACCATGTATGATGGTACTACCGTAGAAGTAATGAATACGGATGCAGAAGGAAGGTTGGCCATGGCCGATGCCCTGACCTATGCCAAAAAATACAAACCCGATTTGGCTATAGACCTGGCTACACTTACGGGTTCGTCTATGCGAGCGCTTGGAAGAAAATCTGGAGCTACAATGGGAACAGCTTCTTCAAAAATTATGGATCAGCTTAAAAAAGCCGGTCATGCCAGTTACGAGAGAGTAGTTGAATTTCCCTTGTGGGATGAGTATGCCGAAGACTTGCACAGTGAAATTGCGGATACCAAAAATCTTGGCCCCACACCATTTGCCGATGTTATCATTGCCGGTAAATTTCTGGAGAAATTCACGGCTTATCCCTGGATTCATATTGATATTGCGGGACCCGCATTTCTTTCTGCTCCTTCTGGATATCTTCCCTCGGGAGGTACCGGTTTTGGTGTAAATTTGTTGTATCATTTCTTAAAAGACCTGAAATTGTGAGCGAAGTGAAAATTAAAGTTGGAATAACACTGGGCGACATGAATGGTGTCGGCCCCGAAATTATCATCAAGGCACTAGCCGATAATAGGATACTCCAGTCATTTACCCCGGTTATATACGGATCAAATAGAATTATCAATTTCTATCAGAAGCTCCTGGAGGGAGATGAAATAAAGATACAGGGAATTAAGGCTGCGGAAGATTGTGTAAATAAGCGAGTCAATTTAATTTCCATCACTAAAGATGACATTAAAGTTGAGCCCGGTGAGGTTACGAAATTTGCCGGAAAGCTCGCTTTTCAGTCGTTAGAAGCGGCTGTATCAGACCTTGCAAGTAACAAGGTTGACGTTCTGGTAACTTCTCCCATTAACAAGAAGAATATCCAGAGCGAGAAATTTAAGTTTCCAGGGCATACGGAATACCTTGCAAAGTACAGCAACATAGAAGACGCACTCATGCTGATGTGCGCCGAAAATTTACGGGTGGGAGTTGTAACAGGGCATATTCCCTTAAATGAAGTTTCTGAGAAACTAAGTCAGGAAGGAATTCTCAAAAAGATTGGCGCCATTCAAAAATCGCTTCAAACAGACTTTTCTATCCCCAAGCCCAGAATAGCTGTTCTGGGTCTGAACCCACATGCCGGAGACGAAGGTCTGCTGGGAAAAGAAGAAATAGACTGTATAATACCAGCTATTGAAGCGGCAAAGGAAAATGGCATTCTCGCTTCGGGACCTTTTCCTGCTGATGGCTTTTTTGGAAATGGCACCTGGAAAAAGTTTGATGCCGTATTAGCCATGTATCACGACCAGGGCTTAATTCCTTTCAAAACCATTGCGGGAGAGTACGGTGTAAACTTTACAGCCGGCTTGCCTATTGTGCGAACATCACCCGCACATGGCACGGCATACGATATTGCGGGGAAAGACCTCGCTTCTGAGCTAAGTTTCAGACAAGCGCTCTACCTCGCTTGCGATGTCTATCGCAGACGCACTGAAAACAGGCAGCTTGCTGCAAATGCTCTGGAAACACAAGAAAAAGACTAGCCACCGTTTCGCTATTCTCTTTTTTTACTTACTTTTGCCGTCCCAATATTTCGGGAGGTTGATTATGAAAGAGTTTATAATTCCCTTTTCAGGACTGAAAACAGGGAAACATGAGTTCAAGTTTAAAATCGACCACACGTTCTTTGAAGCTTTTGATCAAGCGTTATTGGAAGATGCGGATCTAGATGTGGATTTGGTTTTAGAAAAGGTAGAGACCATGCTAATTCTCAACCTTCAAGCCAGTGGTTTTTTAAATGTTCCCTGCGATAGATGCGGCGATATGTTTAAAATGCCCCTTGAGTGCTCTGAAAGAGTCATTGTGAAATTTGGTGATGAAGAGTTTGAGCAGACAGACGAAATTATTGTTCTAAGACCAGAAGAATACGAAATAGACGTTTCTCAGCGCATTTACGAAATGATTGTGCTGAATCTTCCAAACAAGCGGCTTCACGAAAATCCTGAGGATTGTAATCAGGAAGTACTGAAAAAGCTCAATGAGATCAATAGCCAGGAAGAAGAAATTGACCCGAGATGGGAAGCTTTAAAAAAACTGAAGTAACGAAAACAATATAAGATGGCACATCCTAAAAGAAAGATATCAAAAACCAGAAGGGATAAGCGCAGAACGCACGTTAAAACATCGGCTCCTACAATTGCCACTGATCCTACAACTGGTGAAGCCCACTTATACCACAGAGCACACTGGTATGAAGGCAAGCTTTACTACAAGGGTAAAGTCATCATGGAGAAGGATGTTGAGTAATTCACTCATCCCCTGAAAAATTTTAATCAGCCCCAGGTGGCTGATTTTTTTTTGAGCCAGGGTAGGCCGTGAGCTACATCAATAAGTTTTCTAAATTAGCGCCCAAAATCATATTTCTGTCAGCCTTAACATGACTAAAATCAGAGCGGCAATAACAGCAATACAGGGTTACGTTCCCCAAGATAAACTCACGAACAGCGATCTCGAAAAGATGGTCGAAACGAACGATGAGTGGATCAGAACCCGAACCGGCATTGAAGAAAGAAGGATATTAAAAGACCCTTCAAAAGCAACGAGCGATATCGGAGCAGAAGCCGTCAATAGATTGCTTGAGAAATCCGGCACTTCTCCCGATGAAGTAGATATGTTGATCTGCTCTACGGCTACTCCCGATCATCTTTTTCCAGCAACGGCCAATATCATTTCAGATAAATGCGGCATTAAGAAAGCGTGGTCTTATGATATTATGGCCGCGTGTAGCGGATTTATTTATGCTTTGACCACGGCCAGTCAGTTCATAGAAACAGGTAAATACAAGAAGATTATTATAGTCGGAGCGGATAAAATGAGCTCCATCGTAGACTACGAAGATCGGACTACGTGCATCATTTTCGGGGATGGCGGAGGAGCCGTTTTGCTAGAGCCCAATGAAGATGGTTACGGAATAATAGATTCTGTTTTGCAAAGCGACGGGATGGGTAGAGAATTTCTTCATCAAAAAGCAGGTGGATCATTAAATCCGTCCAGTATTGAATCTGTTCAAAATAAAGAACACTTTGTATATCAGGAAGGTAAAACGGTTTTTAAATTCGCCGTAACCAATATGGCTGATGCGGCTGCAGAGATTATGAAACGAAATAATCTTGAGGGAGATGATGTTGACTGGCTCGTTCCCCATCAGGCAAATTTGCGAATCATAGATGCAACTGCAAGGAGAATGAACCTGGACTCATCTAGGGTCATGGTTAATATTCAGCGCTACGGAAATACCACCAACGGTACTATTCCACTTTGTTTATGGGAGTGGGAAAATAAGCTAAAAAAGGGCGACAATATTGTGCTCGCAGCCTTCGGTGGTGGCTTTACCTGGGGAGCGGTTTATGTCAAGTGGGCATACGATTCCAACTAAAACGATTAATAATCATTAAATTCGCCAGAAGTCCAATTCAATCTTTATGAAAATCAGCGAGATTCAAGATTTGATAAAATTTGTTGCCCGCTCAGGAGTAACAGAAGTTGAAATAGAACAAAACAACTTTAAAATCACTATCAAAAGCGACCCGACTAAAAAGAAGGGTAAGCAACAGGCTCAAGCAGAGCAAGTTGTACAGCAAGTACCTGTACCCATGCCGCAAATGGCCATGCCTCAAGCTCAAATGCCAGGCCAGGCTCCGGCTCCTGCTCCGGCACCCGCTCAAGAAAAACAAGAGGCTCCAAAGAAAGAAGAGCCCAAGGAAGACAACTCTAACTACATTACAGTTAAGTCTCCAATGATCGGTACGTTCTACCGATCATCAAGCCCGGAAAAAGACGCTTTTGTTTCTGTAGGCGATACCATTAAGGAAGGAAAAGTAATCTGCATCATCGAGGCCATGAAACTCTTCAATGAAATTGAAGCCGAAGTGAGTGGAAAAATCGTTAAGGTACTGGCCGATGACGCCAGTCCGGTTGAATATGATCAACCTCTATTCCTGGTAGATCCTTCTTAAGGAAAAGTGGCTTCACTCAAATAGAGAACAAACATGTTTAAAAAGATACTAGTAGCCAATAGAGGAGAAATTGCCCTGCGTGTTATCCGGACTTGTAAGGAGATGGGCATCAAAACGGTAGCTGTTTACAGCACCGCTGATGCAGATAGTCTTCCTGTGCGATTTGCAGATGAAGCAGTTTGTATAGGCCCTCCGCCCAGTCCGGACTCCTACTTAAAGATTCCCAATATTATTGCGGCCGCCGAAATAACCAATGCGGATGCCATTCATCCGGGATACGGTTTCCTATCTGAAAATGCCAAGTTTTCTAGAATTTGTGCCGAAAATCATATAAAGTTCATCGGTGCCCAGCCCGAACAAATTGAAGGAATGGGCGATAAAGCAACGGCAAAAGCCACGATGTTGGCAGCTGGTGTTCCTTGTGTTCCAGGGTCTGAAGGACTCTTAAAGGACGGAAAGCACGCAGTAAAGATGGCAAATGAAATCGGCCTTCCGGTAATGATGAAAGCCACAGCCGGTGGTGGTGGAAAAGGAATGCGTGTTGTATGGGACGCAGAAAAGGTACCCGATGCGCTTGATGCCATAAAGAGAGAGGCCAAAGCCGCTTTTGGAAACGATGGAGTTTACATGGAGAAATTCATCGAAGAACCCCGTCATATAGAAATTCAAATTGCCGGCGATCAATTCGGTACCTTTTGCCATATGAGTGAACGCGATTGCTCCATTCAGCGAAGGCATCAAAAACTCGTAGAAGAAACTCCCTCTCCCTTCATGACGAAAGCCCTGAGAAAAAAGATGGGTGAAGCGGCTATTAAAGCTGCTGCTGCAGTGAACTACGAAGGAGTAGGTACGGTAGAATTTCTGGTTGATAAGAACAAGAATTTCTACTTTATGGAAATGAATACCCGTATCCAGGTAGAGCATACCATTACAGAAGAAGTGATCGGTTTTGACCTGATAAAAGAGCAAATAAAAATTGCCGCGGGAGTTCCTATCAGTGGAATAAATTACGAGCCGCAGATGCACTCCATTCAGTGCAGAATAAATGCGGAAGATCCCTTTAATGATTTCAGACCGAGTCCTGGAAGAATTACAGATTACCACTCTCCTGGCGGCCATGGAGTACGCGTAGACACGCATGTGTATGCCGATTATACCATTCCTCCGAACTATGACTCTATGATCTCAAAGTTGATTGTAACGGCTCAAACGCGCGAAGAAGCATTAAAAAAGATGCACAGAGCCTTAAGCGAGTATATTATCGATGGGGTGAAATCTACCATTCCATTCCACCTTCAATTGTTGGAAGACGAGCGGTTCAGAAAAGGAAAGTTCACTACGAAGTTTTTAGAAGACTTTAAACTTCGGCCTATTTAGAAATAAGGTCGAGTAAAAGATTATCCAGCGAAGTATTTGCGATCAGCTTGCTTCGCTTTTTTTATGAGCTTTTCAGCCTCAGCGACAATCTGAGGAGTACTGAATCCGGCTTCCTGATACAATTCGGACTGCGAACCGTGTTCGAAAACCCTGTCGTCAACACCAAGTCGCTTGACCTGGGATGCATAGCCATGATCGCCCATAAATTCGATAACTGCACTACCAAAGCCACCGATCAAGCATCCATCTTCAACCGTTATGATTTGCTCAAACTTTGAAAAAACTTCGTGAAGCATAACTTCGTCTAAAGGCTTAACAAATCGCATGTCGTAAACGGCTACATCTATTCCCTTTCCCTTGAGCTCTTCCGATGCTTCAAGGGCAAAGTTTCCGGGATGACCGATAGACAGTATAGCCAAATCGGTTCCGTTTTTGAGTTTTCTACCGGTACCTACTTTAACTTTTTTGAAAGGGGTTTTCCAATTTGTCATTACCCCCTTCCCTCTTGGATACCGTATGGAGAAAGGACCCATATCGTCTTGTTGGGCTGTAAACATGAGGTTGCGAAGCTCTTCTTCATTCATAGGAGCGCTCACCGTCATATTCGGAATACACCTGAAAAATGCCAGATCGTAAAGCCCGTGATGGGTTGGGCCGTCAGCTCCCGCAAAGCCTGCTCTATCCAGGCAGAAGACAACATTTAAGTTTTGCAGAGCCACATCGTGTATTACCTGATCATAGGCGCGCTGCATAAAACTGCTATAGATATTACAAAAGGGAATTAAACCCTGTGTGGCAATACCGGCTGAAAAAGTAACAGCGTGCTGCTCGGCTATTCCCACATCAAAAGAACGATCAGGCATTGCCTCCATCATAATCTTTAGTGATGAGCCTGTCGGCATGGCGGGCGTAATACCTACAATTTTTTCATTCTTTTCAGCCAATTCTACAATAGAGTGACCAAAAACATCTTGGTATTTAGGTGGTTGCGGACTTTTTGGAATCACCTTTATTATCTCACCAGTATCCTTATTAAAAAGACCCGGAGCATGCCATTGCGTTGGCGATCCTATTTCAGCTGGTTGATATCCCTTTCCTTTCTTCGTTAAGCAATGCAGAATCTTAGGCCCCGGAATATCCTTAAGGTCGTCTAAAACTTTTACCAGGTGATTTACGTCGTGTCCATCTACAGGCCCAAAATATCTAAAGTTCAATGACTCAAACATATTACTCTGCTTGAGTAGCGAAGTTTTTACAGCGTTCTCAACCTTTTGGGCTATAGCCTGCGCATTTGGACCAAATTTGGAGATTTTTCCCAATAAGTTCCACACCTCGTCTTTCACCTTATTGTAGGTATGAGATGTAGTGATATCAGTGAGATAATCCTTGAGCGCACCGACATTTGGATCAATAGACATACAGTTGTCGTTGAGAACAACCAACATATTGGAGTTTTCTACCCCTGCGTGGTTTAATCCTTCAAATGCGAGTCCTGCAGTCATGGCGCCATCGCCTATTACGGCAATGTGTTGCTTGTCAAGCTCGCCTTTGAGTTTGCTGGCAACAGCCATTCCCAGCGCACCAGAAATGGACGTAGACGAGTGCCCAACACCAAAAGTATCATATTCGCTTTCAGATCTTTTTGGAAACCCGCTTATGCCTTTATACTTTCTATTTGTATGAAAGATCTCTCTTCTACCCGTGAGTATTTTATGACCGTAGGCTTGATGGCCAACGTCCCAAACCAATTGATCTGTGGGTGTATTAAAAACGTAGTGGAGAGCTATTGTAAGCTCAACAACACCGAGACTGGCTCCGAAATGCCCACCTTTCGTAGAAACTACATCAATAATAAAATCTCTTAACTCATCGCAAAGCTGAGGCAAGTCATTCTCGTCTATCTTTTCCCTTAGATCTTTGGGATACTCAATTTTATTAAGAAGCTTTCCAGCTTTGAAAGATGCCATAATTTATGGTTGGTAGCTATCTAACAAAAGTAGAAAATAAATGTTGCCGTCAATATGAAATAGTGAGCCTTATTGATGGGTATTGGAAGCCTTCTAATTGCTTTTTATCATTAACTAAATAACCGGAATAAAAAAGCCCCCCGATAAATTTCGGAGGGCTTCAGCTATTAAGACTTAATGCCGATGATTAGCTATCTATGCTATATGAAACATCCTTTTTAAAAACCAATCTGTACTTGAGTTTCGCAAGGATTAAATACATCACGGGTACGATAACTAACGTAAGGAATGTAGCGAAAGTCAAACCGAAGATTATGGTCCACGACATCGGGCCCCAGAATATTACATTATCTCCCCCGATATAAATATGCGGGTTCATCTCCGTAACCAGGCTGAAGAAGTCAATATTGAGCCCTATAGCCAGTGGCACCAATCCAAGAATAGTTGTTATGGCCGTTAAAAGTACCGGGCGCAAACGTGTTCTACCCCCATCAATGATCGCTTTTACTGTTTCATTAAATGGCAGTTTTTCATCGTCGGGAAGGTCTAATTCATCTTTTCTTCGGGTACGAATCAAATTGGTATAGTCAATTAATACAATGGCATTGTTAACGACAATTCCCGCAAGGGAGATAATTCCGATCATCGTCATAATGATTACAAAATCCATTTGGAAAACCTGCAAACCAAACAATACACCAATCAAGCTAAAGAGTACCGCAAAACCAATTATAAAAGGCGTGGATATAGAATTGAACTGAGCCGTAATGATGATAATGATCATGAATAAAGCCAAGGCCAGCGCTGTACTCAGAAAGCTGAGCTCTTCGGCCTGTTCTTCCTGTTGCCCCGTAAAGAGCACCTTATTACCCTTGGCAAAATCGTATTCCTTCTTTAGATCCTTAATCTTCGCGACAATCTCATTGGCATTGTAACCGGTGAGCACATTTGACGAAATCGTTACCACCCGATCTAAATCTCGCCTTTTAACGGCGCTAAAAGTACTCGATTTCTCAGCTTCAGCTACTGCTGAAATAGGAACCTGTACAATATTACCGTTATTCTGATCTTTAAACGTTAAGCGCATATTCATCAGTGCATCTTCACTATCTCTGTAATGCTTCATTAAGCGAACGTTGATTGGGTAATCATCTTCTCCATCCTTGAAGGTTGAGACTTCTTTCCCAAACAGGGCGGTACGAAGTGCATCGCCAATTTGATAGGTTGATAAATTCAGCCTTCGCGCTTTTCCACGATCAATCATTATGGGCATTTCCGGTTTTCCCGTTTCTACATCCAGCTTCAGTTCTTCAACTCCCGCAATATTCTTGTCATCGAGAAATGCTTTGAACCCCTGGGCATCGTCCATTACGGAATAATAGTCTTCTCCTCTTACTTCGATATTGATGGGCGCTCCCTGCGGTGGCCCACCTTCGTTCTTACTCACGGCTATCTGCGTTCCGGGATATCCTTTTAGCTCACTTCGCAGTCTTTCCAAAACGGCACTTGACTCCAAGCCTCTTCTATCCTGAAATTTTGCAAACTGAACGGTAATCCTGGCCTTATGTGGAGTATTAGCCAATGAAGGGCCCTGCATGGGGTCGCTCGTTCCTTCACCCACCTGACCGATAACCGACTCAACCATGAATGGAATGCGTTCACCGTCTTTCTCAACATAGTATTTATCGTCATCTAGAATTTCAATTACCTTTTGCTCAAGCTCTTTGGTAGTTCTATTCGTTTCTTCAATATCCGTTCCGATGGGTTTTTCAATAAATATATTGAGATACTGGGGCTCGTTAATCGGGAAGAAAATGACTTTTGGAGGGAAGATCATCATAAGAATGACCGCAGCGACCAGAAGACCGAAAGTCCCTACGAGAAATCCATAGGGCCTTTTTCCCTTTAATGCAAAACCCAAAAAGTCTTTATAAATACTTTCGAGTTTAGGCAAAAGTCTGTTTTGAAGATATTTTGTTCCCGGAGTAAGTACATAGACATTTAGAATTCCCGAAATTCCGATAAACAAACTTAAATTTCCGACAACAAATGCCAGGGAAGCGTCTGAGGCAAAACCGATTGCGTCAAAAAATATTCCCGCAGCAATAAAGATGAGTGAGTTTCTAAGCATCTTTCCCTTGTTAATTTCAGGGTTACCAGGCTTCATATACATCGCCGTTAATACGGGGTTGATAACCAGGGCAACGAAAAGAGATGAACTCAATACAATGATCAAGGTGATAGGCAGGTAGTACATAAACTCTCCCATCATTCCCGGCCAGAATGCCAGGGGAAGAAAAGCTGCCAGGGTTGTGGCTGTTGAGGCAATAATGGGCACGGCAACTTCACCTACTCCCAGCTTGGCAGCTTTAATGGGAGGGTAGCCTTCATCCATCAATCTATACACGTTCTCAACAACTACAATTCCATTATCCACGAGCATTCCCAAAGCAAGAACGAGGGCAAAGAGCACCATTACATTTAAAGTAACCCCTAAAGCTCCCAGAATCAAAAAGCTCATCAGCATGGAAAGCGGGATAGCGATACCGACAAAAATGGCGTTTCTGAGACCCAGGAAGAAAAGCAGTACGCCCGTTACAAGAAGAACTCCGAAAATGATGCTGTTCAAGAGTTCATCTACTTGTGTTCGAGTTTGATCGCTCTGGTCGTTGGTAATAGAAATTTGAAGATCATTCGGAAAAATGGTCTTTTGCGCATCTTCTACAATGACGTTAATCTTATTGGATGCCTCTATGAGGTTCTCACCTGCTTTTTTCATAACGTCAACCATGACAACAGGTTTCATGTATTCTCGAGCAAAGCTTTCCTTGTCTTTCTCTCCAAATCTCACCTCAGCAATGTCTCGGAGATAAACCACTTCCTGATTTTCTCGCTTAACAATGACGTTTTCAATCTCTTCCACATCTCGAAACTCTCCAATTACCCGCACATTTCTCTTAAACTCATCAACCAATAAATCTCCACCCGAAATGGTTGTATTCTCGCCGGCAATGGCGTTTCCTATATCGTCAAAATTTATTTCACGAGCCTGCATAGCCAGCAGATCCACATTGATCTTCACTTCCTTATCCATCACTCCGCGAATCTCCACATCGGTAATTTCTGGCAGGTCTTCAATTTCATCTTCCAGATATTCCGCGTAATCTTTGAGCTGATCAATTGAGTAATCTCCCGAAAGATTGATATTCATAATGGGTACCAACTCAGAGAAATTCATCTCAAAAACATTGGGGTCAGCGGGAAGATCAGAAGGGAAATCGCGATCGCTCATGGCGATATCTACCTTATCCTTTACCTTTCTCAGAGCTTCTTCAGGTGTGATATCAAATGTGAATTTTACCTGTACGGATGAAAACCCCTGCGTACTTGTAGAATTAATTTCGTCTACACCAGAAATGGCATTGATCTCTTTCTCAAAAGGGCGTGTTATGAGTTTTTCAATATCCAGTGGAGAGTTTCCCGGATAGGCTGTTCCCACATAAATTTCCGGGGTAACTACATCCGGAAAGTTTTCCTTGGGCATGGACTGATAAGCCGCAATTCCACCCAGGAAGATGATAATTGCCAGGACAAATACGGTGGTCTTATTATCAACTGAGAGGGAAGAGAGTCCAAACTCCTTTATTCCCTTTTTCTTTTTCTCGCTATCTGTCATGATCAAATTTTTGTTTCTTCAACCCTATCTCCATCTCTAACACTTCTGGAACCTTTATCAATAAGCTTGTCAGCTTGTTCGACACCGGTTCTGACAACTGTCATTCCTTCGTAAGACATTCCTGTAGATACGGGGCGTTTAGATGCTACCTGAAAATCGTTTTTATCCTTTCCAAGAACGTACACGTAGTCTGATCCCTTTCCATCTTGCATGATGATAGAAGAAGGAACAAGGATGGCATCGTTTTCTATGTGATCGTTAATCTGAAGAACCACCAAAGAGTTTGGTCTGAGTTTATTTAGCTGCTCATTAATCTCAACACGTATCTCGAAACTTCTGTTGGTAGGGTTTACGTATTTGCCGATCCTAGAAATTCTGGAAAGAACCGTGTCTTTTCTATTGATGATGATCTTCACATCATCACCTTCTTCTATATCAGAGATATAGCGTTCAGAGACGTCTGCAGTTATGTAAAGCTTATCGAGGTTTACCAACCGCACAATGGGTGATCCCATGCCGGCGAGTTCTCCTGCCTTTGGATAAATTTTATCGACTACGCCATCAAAAGGAGCTCTTACCGTTGCTTTATTCTTCTGTTCATTTAAGGTTGCCAAATTACTTTCTAGCGACTCTTTTCTGTTTTTCGCTTCCAGGTATTGAACTTCGCTACCCACGTTTTGATCCCAAAGTCTTTTTTGCTTTTCAAAAAGTGTAGTAGCCAAATCGAGTTGGGTTTGAACTTCCCTGATATTCCGGTTAATGATTTCGTCGTCTTGATTGGCCAGAACCTGACCTTTCTTCACTTCTTGACCTTCATTTACCCGAATTTCTTGAATTACTCCATTACTCTCTGCATATAGCGTAATGGCAAAATCAGTCTCTACATTTCCATACACTTCAAAAAAGTGTCTGAAAGTGTCTTTCTGGGCGAGATAAGTGGTAACTAGTTTCTGCTCAGCTGTGGTATCGAGTTTTGCAATTTTCGTTTCAATCGCAAAGATTTGATCATCAATTTCAAAGCGCACTTCTTTGAGTGAGTCTCTTTCGGCCTTTAGTTGATCAAGCTCTCCGTCGGGTGCTTGACCACAGGATGCGAGAATTGCAATTGCAAATGCCAAAAAGGAAAATAGTTTCATTCTGTTTGGATTAATCGTTTTCATGTTTAGAATATGTTTAGTGCTCTGTCTAGTTCTTGTTTGGCTGTGAGTAATTCGTAGGCTGCTCTGACGTAATTGGTCTGCTCATTCAGCAACTGACTTTGAGAGACATTGAGTTCAAAGCTTGACGCCACCCCTTCGCTGTACTTAATTGTTGTTTTATCAAGTATTCTTTGGGCAAGTTCTACTGAGTTCTTTTGATTATCCCAGACTCTCAAGGCGTTTTGATAGTTGTTTCGCTGAACCTGTACGTTGAGCTTTAAGTTTTCACGGGTCTGCTGGAGTCTCAACTCACTTTGCATAATTCCTATTTCGGATTGTTGCACTCGCGATTCTCGCTGAAAACTACTCCAAATGGGTACGTTTAAAGTGAATCCCAAAAGCGAAGTAGGAAACCACGGCTCATCTGTATCGAAGAAATTGAACTCATTTCTCTGTGCGTTCTGACTGTAGTTGTAGAATGCACTTAACTGAGGGTAATAGGCAGCTTTATCGCCCTTCAGCTGAAGATTGGCAACTTCATAATTCGTTTTGGCAAGCATAAGATCGGGGTGAGTTTCCAGTTGTGGTTCTCTCGTCAGATAGCTTTCATTGTTACTGAGCTGAACCAGGTCTTCAATTTTATCTGTTAACTCTACATTGGTTTCTATCGGAATCCCCATGATGAAGTTGAGTGATCGCTTAGATATCTCTAAAACTGCTTCGGTATTATCAAGGTTTACCTGAATTTGATTCTTATTTAAAAGCAATTGATCTACATCCTGCTCTTCCGTAAGACCATTGTCATATAGCGCCTGTGTTTCTTTCAAAGTGGCATTAATATTATCCAGATTTTCCTGCAAAATTTCGAGGTTGGCTTGTGCAAGAAGAACGGAATGATAGGCTTCTGCCACGGAGAGTTTAACTTCTTGAATGGATTTATCTTTTTGATGTTCAGTGAGTTTCACAACCACTTTTGAAGCTTTCAGACCGATGATATAAGTGCCATCAAAAATTAATTGGGAGGCTGTAATTCCAGCAGACATGGTGTAATCCGTTCCAAACTGTGCTGTGATAAAGTCAGGTGTTTCGCCATTTTCTCCACCCCCACCTACTGGAAAACCATCTGTTGGAATCTGCTGTTTGGGAACGACGAAGAAATTCTGCAGTTCAGCAGAACCGTTGATTTGAGGAAGTCCTATTGAAAGAACTTCACGTACTTCCTGCTTCTTCTTCTCAATATTATAACGGGCGTCTCTGGTAGCATAACTGCTATCAATAGCCATTTGCTTTGCCTGGCTTAGGCTAAGCTGCAAAGCCTGCGAGAACGCGAGGGATGAAATAAAGACTGCTAAAAAAAGCAGTATTAATCGTTGCATTTTATTTAGTGTTTAGTTGTTTTAAGTGTTTGTTCAAAATATTTTAAGCCTTTTTCGCTTGCTATTCCCCGTATGTGATGCATATACATTTGTGAATAGACTTCCACGGGTTTAAAAGACTCCATGGGAAAAAGATGAGGATCAAATATGACATTCAATCTGGCCACCCAAAGCCGGGTCATTATTTCGGCATTTATATCATCTCGATACAAACCTTCCTTTATTCCCCGCTCCATATTTTTCTGCATCACTTCGCCCACGAAATCGTGTCTGAGCTCATTCATTTTAGCCCAGGCTTCCGGATAATATTTCTCCAGATCATAGAAAATGGAAGGGTGAATGTCTCTGAGCTCTTCTACTACATATTTGCTGATCTCAAGATTCTCATCTATTGCATTCAGCTTTTTCTTCATGATCTCCTTAATACGATCTTCTGTTTCTGTGCAGTCGTAGTCCAGACACTTCGCTACCAAATCGTTCTTGTCATTGACATATTGGTATAGTGTCTTTTTAGATATACGCATATTCCTGGCCACATCATCCATGGTAACGCTCTTGATACCGTAAGTCATAAATACCTTAATGGCATCCTGAACGATCTTCTTTTCTTTCTCTTCAACTTGATTTTTGCTCATAATCGGGTGCGAATATATAAAACCCAAAACACAATGGAAACGTTTTTGTTGTTTTTTGTTTCCTATGGGCTTAATGTTTACAATCTCTTAACATTGTTTTATCGGATCAAAAATCTGTTCTTTGCAGCCCTAAACTATTTGAGATGAGCAAGCTTTCTGTTCGCGACATAATTGCGCTAGACCCTGCGGGTCAAGACATTGAAGTTTCCGGTTGGGTTCGGACTTTTAGAAGCAATAGATTTATTGCCCTAAGCGATGGTTCTACAATAAAGACTATACAGGGTGTTGTTGATTTTGAAAAGCTCGATGAAGCCCTTTTAAAAAGAATTACGACGGGTGCGGCACTCACCTTGAAAGGAAAGTTGGTGGCCTCAGAAGGAAAAGGGCAAAAAAGTGAAATACAGGTTGGCGAGATTGAAATTCACGGAGATTCAAATCCCGATGAGTATCCGCTGCAACCTAAAAAACACAGCATGGAGTTTTTACGAGAAAAAGCTCATCTGAGAATTAGAACCAACACCTTTGGGGCCGTTTTCAGAGTTAGACATGCACTAACTTTTGCCATTCACAACTATTTTAATTCGCGAGGCTTTTACAATATTCACAGCCCAATTATTACGGGCTCGGATGCCGAAGGTGCCGGCGAAATGTTTCGGGTAACAAATCTGGATTTGCAAAATATCCCTAAAACTGAAGCAGGTGATGTGGACGTGTCTAAAGACTTTTTCGGTAAGGAGACCAATCTTACGGTATCGGGTCAACTCGAAGCTGAATTAGCGGCACTGGCACTGAGCAAGGTTTACACATTTGGCCCCACTTTTCGCGCCGAAAACTCAAATACTTCGCGTCATTTGGCCGAGTTCTGGATGATTGAACCCGAGATTGCCTTTGCCGATCTCAATGACAATATGGATCTGGCCGAAGACTTTCTTCAATACTGTGTAAAATATGTTCTGGATAACTGTTCGGATGATTTAGATTTTCTCGCCCAGAGAGAAGCTCAGGAAGAAAAGTCAAAGCCTCAGAACCAAAGACAGGAATTAGAGCTAAAAGAGCGTTTGCAGTTTATCACTGAAAACAAATTTGAGCGTGTTACCTATACCGATGCCATTGATATCCTCCGAAATTCCAAGCCATTCAAAAAGAAAAAGTTCAAATTTCCGGTTGAGTGGGGAACGGATCTTCAAAGTGAACACGAGCGTTACCTCGTTGAAAAACACTTTAAAAAGCCGGTTATCATAACCGACTATCCGGCTGGATTTAAAGCATTTTACATGCGTCTGAATGACGATAACAAAACGGTTGCGGCAATGGATGTGCTATTTCCCGGAGTTGGAGAAATTACCGGTGGCTCGCAGCGTGAAGAGCGATTGGATGTTTTAAGGCGCCGCTGCAAAGAGATGAACATTCCGGAAGAGCACGTTTGGTGGTATATGGAAACCCGAAAATTTGGAACATGCAAGCACGCGGGCTTCGGACTGGGTTTTGAACGACTGGTTATGTTTGCTACCGGAATGACGAATATCCGGGATGTTATTCCATTTCCACGAACGCCATTAAATTGCGAATTTTAGGATTTCGTGGAGACCAGGATATTGGCTGATGTTTTTTCCGAAACGTAAATGCTTTTATCGTCTACTCTAATTTTCATTGACTTATCGAAGTTGAGTTTTTCTTCAACAAATACCTTCTTCTTAAGCACCAGGTGGTTGTTATCAAGGTATTCCAGGAAATCTCTGCTATCGTCCTTCACACCCAGGATAATTCCTTCGCTTCCTATTTCCAGATCGCGTAAGAGAATTGTAGCTCTCTGCTGAATACTCCCAGATTTATCCGGGATGGGGTCGCCATGTGGATCGTATTCGGGATACCCCAAAAAAGCATCCAGCTTTTCTATTAGTTCGTCGTTTCTCACATGCTCCAGTTGCTCGGCAATTTCATGCACATCGCCCCAACCAAAGCCCAGTTTCTCGGCAAGAAATACTTCCCAAAGTCGGTGGTTCCTGATTATCCTTATCGCTTCTTTTTTTCCCGTCTCGCTCAATTCAACACCGTAGTACTTCTTATATTCAATAAGTCCTTTAGATGATAATTTCTTTATCATGTCGGTTACAGATGCCGATTGAACACCCAGTTCTTCAGCTATTGCAGAAGTACTGACAGCCTTTTTTTCTGCCCGACTAATCATAAAGATGGTCTTCAAATAGTTTTCTTCTATTTGAGAGTTTATTGCCATGACTCAAGAGGTTTTTGATTGATAGATTTTTGAAGAAACTTTCTTTTCAAAACAGTATACAAAAATACCACCAAGAAAATCATTCCTGCAGCAACAGCCATGCTTGCAGAAATGGAAGCTTTCCATAAATCAGCCAGGAAATAACCAGAAACGGCTGATAGAACTCCGAAAAATGCACTGATAAAAATCATGGATTCAAGGCGTTTTGACAGCAAATAAGCGGCGGCCGGGGGCACTACAATAAAGGCCACAACCAGAATAGCTCCAACTGAATTAAAACTAAGCACAACCGTTAGCGAAACAGCTGCCATAAGCGCATAGTGCCAGTATCCGGCTTTAATACCGAGCCCCAAAGAGAATGCTTCGTCAAAACTTGTAATAAATAAACCCCTATATCCTGTGATTAAACCGAGTATTAAAAGGATAAAGTTTCCGGAAAGTAACCAGACCGCTGCCGGACCCAGGTTCAAACCACGTAAGATCCAATTGTCGAAAGGAACGTAGGCAATATCTCCATAGAGCACACATTCCTGGTCTAAATCAACATTTCCAGAAAAAGCCGTTACCAGTATTACTCCAATGGCAAATAGCCAGGTAAAAGTAATTCCGATAGAAGCATCCGACTGAAGTCTGGCTTTCTTGTAAAAAAGCTCAATCAACAAAGTGGTTAATACTCCAAAGGCTGCCGCCCCAATCAACATAATCAGAGAATTTCGGGAGTTAGAAATCAGGAAGGCAATAACGATACCGGGTAGCACTGCGTGCGAAATGGCATCGCCTACCATGGCCATCTTTCTGAGTATCAGAAATACGCCGAGAATGGCGCAGTTCACTGCCACAAGGGAACCCGTTAATACAATCCAGAAATCATTCATTCCTAAAAGTCTTTATTCCGGGAATTTCTGAATGATGCGGATCAGATTCCGGATAGTCCAGGTCTTTGACTAACTCCGCTTCGAGCTCTGGGGTAATTATATGTTCAATGGCTTCAGCATCGTGGTGCACGTGATCTTCTGCAATATTCATTCTTTGGTTTAGATAGAGCTCCCAAAGTCTGTGAATCCTAACTACCCGACTGGCTCGCAGTTTGCCTTTCTCAGTTAGAGCTATCTGATGATCATTGCGTAGTATCTGGCCTGATTTTTCCAGGCGTTTAAGCGCATTGCCAAGTTGCTGTCCTTCAAATTTTCTCGCTTGTGAAAGCGATGTTAAACCCACAAATTCATCGTTCACATTATTGGAAAGATGATACATGGCCTTGAGTACGTTTTCGTCAGTTACTTTGATAAGGTGTCTTTTCCTTAAGCGATATCTGCTTAAAATTCCCTTTCCAGGTGAAAAAACAAAACTCAAAACAGCCACGACACTCAGTACCATAACAATCCAGGGGCCGGTTGGCATTGCAGGGGCTGTATACGAAATCAGAACACCCATCACCGAACAGGAAACTCCGAATAGAACGGCAAGCATAATTAAATACCGCAAGCTACTCGTAAAAAATCGCGCAGCAGCAGCGGGGGTAATAATCAATGCAGCCATTAGAACCACACCTACGGCTTGTATTCCCGTAGCCACAGCAAGCACTGTTAAGGTGCTCAGAATAAAATTCAGAAAGTTTACCGGTATCCCAATCGCTTTAGAAAAACCCGGGTCAAATACAAATAGCTTTAAGTAAGGATAGAAAAGAGCGATTACCCCGATTAGGATTAAGTCGACTAAAATGAACAGGTTAATTTCACTGGGAAGCATAGAAGCAGCCTTACCAAATATAAACGAATCCAGACCTGTTTGATTTCCGTAGTCGCCTTGCTGAACATTGGTAAGGAGAACGATACCAATTGCGAAAAAAACACTCAATACTATCGCGATGGCAGTATCGGGTTTAATCTTTGAGTATCGGGTTATTCCCGAGATGCTCAGCAAGCTTATCCAACCGGCTACTAATGCGCCAGGAAAGAGAAGCCAAATGCTCTTAACCTGAAAAAGCATAAATGCTAAAACGACCCCCGGAAGCAAGGAGTGGGCTACAGCATCTCCTACGAGCGACTCCTTTCTTAGAAAAGTAAACACCCCAACCAAGGATGAGCCGGCACCTATAAGTGCACAACCAGCAAGTACCCATATGAGATTCAGATCTAAGCTCACTCTTCGCTTGACTTTTCGCGTATGGGATACTCCTTCGAGCCAATCAGATCTGCTATTCTGCTCAGCAGATTTAGCTTACCCCCATAAGCCTTGGTGAGATTTTCTTCCGTAAGAACTTCTTTGATGGGTCCTGCGCCTATTAATCGCGTATTGAGAAGTACCACCCAATCAAAAAACTGCAAAGCGGTATGAAGATCGTGGTGAACAAGAATAACCGTCTTGCCTTCACTGCGCATAGAACGAAGTAGGTTCAAGATTGCTTCTTCACTTGCAGCATCTATTCCAACAAATGGTTCATCCATCAGATACAGATCAGCCTGTTGAGCAAGCGAGCGAGCTATAAATACCCGCTGTTGCTGCCCCCCTGATAGCTCAGATATCTGCCGATCTGCAAAGGGGAGCATATCTACTCTCTGCAAGGATTCTTTGGCAATTTCCCGATCTGTTCCAGAAAGCCTCCCGAAGAGTTTTCCTTTTCGATATCTCCCCATGCAGGCCACATCCATTACGGTAGCCGGAAAATCCCAATCAACAGATTGTCTCTGGGGCACGTAACTCATTCGCTCGCGAACCTTTTCAACCGGTTTTTCAAAAATTCGGGTATATCCGCTATCCGCGGGCAGTATTCCCATAGCCGCTTTGAGCAATGTTGTTTTACCCGAGCCATTTGGTCCGATTATACCGACAAGCTTTCCTTCGGGGATTGAAAAATCGATGTCCCAAAGCACGGGTTGTTTATCGTAGCTAACAGTAAGATTATGCGTTTCCAGGGCTATCATTTCAATGCTGTCTTTAAGGTTGTAACATTGTGTTGAACCATCTCAATATATGTTTCAGCATTTGAGTTTTTTGGTCCAAGAGCATCTGAGTACAATGTTCCGCCCAATTTGGTTTGAAAACCTTTTTTCTGGCATCCTTCAACTACTGCTTGAATGGAGCGTGGAGAAATACTAGACTCGATAAAAACCGCTGGAATTTGCCTGTCAACGATCGTATTAACCAGATTACTTATATCTCTTAGTCCATATTCTGAAACAGTTGAAATTCCCTGAAGTCCGATTACCTCAAGGCCATAGGCACGTCCAAAGTAGGAAAAGGCATCATGAGCCGTGATAAGCACGCGCTTATTTTCAGGAATGGAATTCACTTCTTCGCCAACCCAATTATCTAAATCTGATAAAGCGTTTAGGTACTCATTTGCTCGTGGCAATTTGAGAATATCGCCGTCTTGAAATTCTGATTTAAATGCGGATAACGCTTTATTCCAAAGCGCAACATCAAACCAAATATGCGGATCAAAGATTTTAGAAGATGAGTCAGACAGAAGCAAGTCGTCATTATTTAATCCATCGGCTAAAAAATAGACGGTCTTAGTTCTCTTTAGTTTTTCAAGAATATCCTGCATCTTACCTTCCAGATGAAGGCCGTTAGCTATTATAATATCTGCATCTGATAGCAGGTCTAAGCTCGATTTTGTCGGTTTAAATAAGTGGGGGTCTGTACCCGGGCCCATAAGCACATTAACTGTACAAGACGAATCCGTCATATTACGGACTGCATCGCCAATCATACCGGTTGTACAAACGATCCTGATATTATCATTTCGCTCTTCCTCCTGAGAACAACCAAGGAGAATTCCGATTAAAATAATTGCTAACCATCTCATTGCGTTTGCAAAGATGGTTATTTTTAGGCTTATCTAAAAATATTTCTTCTTACTCCCTAATAAATTGCTCTGGAAGTTCGTCGTCCCGGTCTGTAAATGACGGTAAACTCCAGAGCTCCGCGGTTCTTAGAATAATCGCTTAATTCAGAAGTATTCACATCATATGAAATCCTAAAGATGTTGGCGTTATGGCGAATACCTGCATGAATAATAACGGCATCATTGGTTCTGTATCCCAATCCCCCAATAACCTGATAAGGTGTAGACTGAAATGAGTAATTAGCTATAGCATTGAAAAGGAATTGTTGCGCTTCCCGCTGTCGTTGATAAATGATTGCAGGATCAAGCATAAGCTGGCGATTAATCTCAATTCGCGCACCAACGCTACCCATCCATCTCAGCGGTAACTTAGACTTTTCATCACCAATAAACGATTCATCTGGGGCCGTAACATGAAAGACAGCTAAATCAGCATTGGGATTAATTTTTTTCCTTCTATCTGTTGATTTATATGAAATCCCAACATTGGCGTCGAGCATAAACCGGGTTGTTCTGGCAAAAGATTCACCTGAAGGAAGTGCTCCATCAAAGTTGTAGCCATCAAACTGCGAGTCAAATATCAAGCCATTGGTATTAACGCGCTTATATAAAAACCCCACCTGAACTCCAGCGCTCAAAATATACTTGGTCTGATTTGGGTCGCTAACCTGGTAAGCTCCTGAAAAGAGAAAGTTGGATGTAGAGATTACATTCGCTTCATCGGTATTGATAAATACTCCTCCTACACCAAAGCGCTCATTGGCTGCCATGTCAAAAGATGCGGCAAAGGTGTTAAAGCTCGTGGCGATAGAGCTCCATTGACTTCGATACAGTGCGGCAATTCTTAAATCAGTGAATTTTAGCATTCCGGTATTCGCCGGATTGAACATCACCGGAGACGCATCGTATTGCGAAATCTGAGCGTCTTGAGCTTTTGCTTCAAATAAAAATCCAAGTGCTATGGTTGTAGCAAGTAGGTATGTGATTAATTTCTTCATTATCTCAATAGGTTTATTCTACCAGTAAAGTCAAATTCTTCTCCTTCAAGGTTCTTGGCCTTCAAGGTGTATACGTACACGCCAACAGGGCTTTGTTTATCGCCTTCGGTACCATCCCAGCCCATTTCCTGATTATTCGTACTCCAAATTTCTCGTCCCCAGCCATCGTAGACTCTGAAGTCTAATTCAATGAAAGGACCTCCGCGCACGTAATAGATATCATTGGTACCATCATTATTTGGTGAGAACGAATTGGGCACTCGGGGAGGCAAGACGAGTTCACCACTTATTGTCAGAGTCGTTTGCGCAGAATCCAGACATCCAGAATTTCCGCTAACAACAAGGGTAATTACATAATCACCTTCATCCGGATAGCTGTAAGTCGGATTTTCATCATCAGATTCACCAAGTCCATCTCCAAAATCCCAATTCCACGCGACTTCATTTTCAGAAGCATTTTCAAATTGAACATCAAAGTTTATCGGTGCCGGATTTTCGCTAATCAAGAAAGCAGCTGTTGGGCCTTCTTCTACGTTAACGGTTTGAACAATTGTATCGTTACAACCCAGACTGCTTTGAACGACAAGTTGAACAGATGGAGTTCCCACTTCTGTAAAAGCAAATACGGGGTTTTGTTGGTTTGATGTATTCCCATTTCCAAAATTCCAGGACCAGGAGGAAATACTTCCAGCCAGAATCTTGGTCTGATCCGTAAATTGTACCGGCGATCCGACACAGGCTGGTGTAGAAGAAAAGTCAGCTTCCAGTGGTGTATTCAGCGTAATGGTTACAGTATCACTAATTGCCTCACAGCCTGCAAGCGCTTCTGCTGTCAATATTAAGTCAACTGTACCATTTGCTACATCCACATTCCCGAAGATGTAGTCTGCATCCAGTTCTTCATCCGAAGGAAGAAAAATACCATCTCCTTCAGAACTCCATTCAATAGATTCAGCATTTTCAACTGATCCATTTAAACTTATTGAACCCGTTGAGCTACATACAAAATCGTCAGATCCTGCATCTACGGTTGGCAGCGGATTAATTGTGATTTCTACTGTATCTGTTTGAGCCGGGCATGGACCGTTATTCGTACTATTTAATATTAATGCTGCAGAACCAATCAGGATATCATTTGCTCCGGGAACGTATGAAGCATCGAGTTGAGTAGGGTCTGGGAGAAACTCCCCAAAAGCATTGGTTGTCCACTCTGCACTGTAACCTTCTCCATCCACATCTCCAAGGAGAGATACTTCTTCTACCGTTTCACATACGGTTTGGTCGAGTCCTGCATTTACTGTCGCGAGTTCGCGATAATTAATTTCAATTTCTTCCTCTACCGTTCCACAAACTCCATCGCTAGTTGCTGCCAGCATAATCGTAAGGCTCCCGCCAGAAATATCATTGGCGCCGGCTATATAAGTAACTGTTTCGGAACTAACATCCGGAGAGAAGCTTCCATCACCCTCGGTGGTCCAAATAAACGAGTTTGCGAAATCAACATCGGCAGCAATCTCTATATCCGGATCTGTTACACAAGCATCAAAATTGCTTTCTACCGTGATAAGGGGGAGTAGGTCAAAGGTTATGCTCAAAGAATCAATCTGTGTTGGACACTGCGCATTTCCTTCAGCTTCTAAATAGATCTGAATTGTACCTTGCTCAATATCTTCTTGTGTAGGGATGTAATTAGTTACCAAATCTTGGTCAGATGGATCAAAGGTTCCGTTACCGGAGCTTGTCCATGTAAAAGTATCTGATCCTTCTACCGATCCGCTGAGGGCAATAGACTCCACGTCTTCACAAACTTCCTGATCAGGTCCTGCTATGGGAACAACAGCGTCAGAGAACGATACAACCATTTCATCACTGCTTGAAGGACAGTCGCCACTTCCGTAGGTTGTCAATGTTAGCGTAACGCTTCCAATAATACTATCAGCGACAGAAGGTGTGTATAGAGCCGTTACCAATGAATCGTTCGGACTAAATGTTCCCGAACCACTGGTCTGCCAGAAACCACCCTGGGCATTTTGAACGGATCCGGTTAATTGCACCGCCTGAATATCACTGCAAACAACCTGATCAGCACCTGCATCGGCAATTGGTTGTGCCAGAAGGTCTATTGTTAAGGTTGAAGTACCTTCATTGCATAGAATGCTACCTGTTGAAGTAAGTGTAAGATCAACTGAACCATTGGCAATATCGTTTGTGCCAGGTTCATAAGAAGCATTTAGCGTTGTATTATCGGGAACAAAGGAACCGTCGCCAGATGTAGTCCATATGCCCGTGTTCGTCTCACCTGAAATAACTCCATTCAGATCAATAGAACTGGTTATCTCACAGGTTTCAATGTCGTCTCCGGCAAAAACAAATGCCGAGGTTCCAAATGTCAGTTCAAAAGAGTCAGACTCTTCCGGACATATACCATTATTGGTAGATGTCAGCGTAATTGTTACCGATCCAGCGTCAATATCATCCTGCGTAAACTGATAGGCTGCATTTAGATCGTCAGCTGAAGGTGAGAAAACTCCGTTTCCACTTGTTGTCCAGGTTCCAGTAGAAGATCCATCTGTTACTGCTCCAAATAGCTGCACCTGGTTCGCATCCACGCAAACGTTTTGATCTTCACCGGCATCAACAATTATTCCTTCATTCAGGGACAGAGTTAGAGAATCTGAAACAGCAAAACAGTTATCATTATCTACGGTTGTGAGAATCAAATAAACCAGGCCGTCGGCAATATCACCCTGACTCGCCACGTAGAAAGTGCTCAAATTATTCGAATTCTGGAAAGTTCCTGACCCGCTTGTTGTCCAAACAGCTCCTCCGGCAACAGTAATCTCACCATTAATGGCAAATGGCGCTATATCTCCACAGGCTTCAATATCTTCCCCTGCATCTGCTGTGGGTGCCGGAGTAAAGCTAATGGTCATAAAATCAGATGCATTGTTACAAGAATTAACCGCATTTAAAACGATATCTACGGAGCCATTTAATATGTCTTCTTCGCTAGGAACGTATGTCGTATTGAGCGTATCTGGCGAAGGAGCAAAAGAACCTGAACCGGACGTTGTCCACAGCGGAATATCCGCTCCTGTCAAACTCCCGGTCAATTGTACTTCCGGATTGTTAGAGCAAGCTGAAACATCCGGACCGGCATCGGCTGTTCCCTGAGGGAATATATTCAGTAATAACGTATCAGAAACGGGTAAGCAATTCCCTATTCCCGTGGCACTGAGAACCAATTCTATTACCTGATCATCTACATCTTGTGCAGACCATTGGTAAGATGCATTAAGCGCATCTGCTCCCGGCACAAATACACCAGAGCCCGATGTGCTCCAAATTCCTGTTGCCGAAGCACCAGAAACTGATCCGGATAGGTCTATTTCATTTTCGGAAGAACAAGCCGTGAGATCTTCACCGGCGTTTACAAGAGGTGAGGGGGTATAGGTTATCAACACTTCATCTTCCGCTTGATTACATGAATTTACAGAGAAGGTAAGCGTTACATTGCCATTGGCAAGATCATCTTCACTCGGTATATAATTCACGTTTTCCTGATCAATTGATGGTGAAAAGGTTCCTGTACCCGAAGTAGACCAAGAACCAGCTGTAGCAGCTCCACCAATCACACCGCTCAGGGAAGCAGTAGCATTATTTGAACAAAGCGTCTGATCTTCTCCTGCATCTGCGGTTCCGGCAGGAAATACAAATACGGTGAGTGAATCGATCACAGCATCGCAATTTCCATTATTTGTGCTTGTCAGGTAAATTGTTACTTCCCCCGAAAGAGAGTCTGCTTGTGACAATTGGTAAGTGGCATTCAGATCTGTTGGGTTCGGAATGAAAATTCCATTTCCGCTTGTAGACCAAACTCCTGTTGAAGTTGACCCGGTTACTGACCCGGAAAGTGGTGCATTGAGATCATCTACACAGGCAAAAAAGTCTTCGCCAGCTTCTACTTCAGGCTCCTCAGTAAAGGTAATTTCAAGCTGATCTGAGACAGCAAGACAGTTACCATTTCCAAATGTTGTTAAAGTGAGGGTTATAGCACCCGAAGCAATATCAGTTTGCGAAGGAGTGTAGACCGCATCCATTGTGGAATTATTTGGGTTAAACGACCCTGTTCCACCACTCCAGTTTGCTCCTTCTGCAACGGTAAATGATCCCGAGAGTTGTACTTCTGGGTTGTTCTCACAAACTTCCACGTCTAAACCAGCATCAACAACAGGTGCCGGAGTAAAGCTAATTGTTAACTGATCCGTTTCTTCCGAACATGTTCCATTACCCGTTGATGATAGCGTAAGCGTTACTGAACCTGAAGAAATCTCAGCTACGGTAGGTGTATAGATGGCATCGAGCGTTGTATTATCCGGTGTGAAGCTTCCAGCACCACCCGTCCAGATTACTCCCGAAGCAAATTGTACAGACCCATTTAACTCAGCGTCGCTATTATTTGCGCATACTTCAAAATCACTCCCGGCATCTACAACAGGAGCAGGATTGATGGTAATGTTTATGGCATCACTTACATCCGGACATTCACCCGAACCGCTTGTTGTCAAAGTCAGGGTTACTCCACCATTCAATATTTCGCTGTTTGAAGGGGTATATATGGCATTGGGGTCTTCATCAGACGGGTCGAAAAAGCCGGTACCACCCGACCACTCAACACCTTCAGCATTGGCAAATGATCCTTGCAGATCGACATTGGGATTATTGGCACATGAAATCAAGTTTGATCCAGCTGAAACTGTAGGTTGAGGATCATATGTTATGATTACTTCATCCGATACAGCCAGACAATTTCCATTTGATATAGTTGTGAGGCTTAATGTTACACTACCTGCAGCAATCTCTGCAGCTGTTGGCGTGTAGGTAGCATCTACATCAAGAGGGTTCGGGGTGAAGGTTCCCGAGCCACCACTCCATTGAGCTCCACCAGCGACGGTGAAAGATCCGTCTAGCTGCGCAACCGGATTAAGCTCGCACAATGTAATGTCTTCACCCGCATTTACTGTGGGGGCAGGCGTAAATGTTATCATTACCTCATCTGACTCTGGATTGCAGAGACCATTATCCAAAGATGTGAGGGTCAAGGTTACTGAACCAGAAACTATTTCCGGAAGCGTAGGCGTATATATTGCGTTTGGATCATTTGGAGATGGGTCAAAGGTCCCTAAACCACCAGACCATTCAGAACCCCCTGCATTGAGAACTGTTCCTGACAAGTTAACTACAGCGTTATTAGAGCAAACATCCATATCAGGGCCTGCATCTACATCGGGCTCGGGATTGATTGTGACGGTTACATCATCTGATACCGGCAAACAAGATCCATTTCCGGTAGATGTTAATGTAAGCACTACAGAACCATTTTCAATTTCAGAATTTGTTGGGGTATACACTACATTCAAAAATGTTTCATCTGGCGAAAATGTACCCGAGCCACCTGACCAAATTCCACCTGTTGCTATAGTTATTCCAGCATTTAAACCCACATCTGGATCATTCGCACAGACGGTAGGGTCTGGACCTGTGTTCACGGTTGGCGCTGGCGTAAACTCTATTGTAATTTCATCACTAACGGCATTGCAGTTTCCATTTCCTACGGTTGTAAGTGTGAGAGTTATACTCCCTGATATCAGCTCATCTTCCGTTGGGGAATACACCGTACTAAGGCTATTTTCGTTCGGAGTAAAAATTCCGCTTCCTCCACTCCATTGTCCTGATGCCGCATTATTTACAGTACCGTCTAGAAAAATATCAGAATTGTTAGCACATAAGGTTTGATCTTCCCCTGCATCCGCTTCAGGTGCGGGGCCAAAAGTGTATGTAACTAAATCCTCAACCGCAAGGCAGTTTCCATTTCCAGTTGAAGTGAGTGTCAAGGTCAACGATCCCGAAGTGATTTCACCTGCAGAAGGGGTGTAAACCGCATCCAGTGAATTTGCATCAGGTGTAAATGTTCCGGAACCTCCGCTCCATATACCGCCTGTGGCACCTGTAATGGAACCATTTAATGAAATATCAGCATTGTTTGAGCATACTTCAAAACCCGATCCGGCATCAACAATTGGAGCTGGATTGATATTGATTGTTAATTGATCTGATACTGAATTACATTCGCCATTGCCAGTTGAAGTTAATGTCAGTATAGCCAAGCCTGCAGCTATTTCTGAAGGGGCAGGTGTATAAGTAGCGTTCAGTGTATTTGCATCTGGTGTAAAAACTCCCAAACCACCGCTCCATACGCCTCCTGTTGCAATACTTACCGATCCATTTAAACTCACATCGGCATTATTTGCACAAACTGTTTGATCATTACCCGAATTTACATTTGGAGAAGGAGTAAAGGTTATGGTGATTTGATCAGAAACCGGATTGCAGTTTCCATTACCTGTTGTAGTTAAGGTTAGCGTTACAAATCCCGCAGAAATTTCAGATGCGTCAGGGGTATATGTAGCATTCAGATTGTTCTCGTTCGGTGCGAAGGTGCCAGCACCGCCAGACCAAACTCCGCCGGCAGCTCCTGTTACAGAACCATTGAGAGAAACATCCGCATTATTTGAGCATAGCACCTGATCTTCACCTGCATCTGCTGTAGGTGCCGGTCCAAAAGTGTAGGTTACATTATCAGATACGGCAATACAATCTCCATTTCCGGTAGAAGTGAGCGTAAGTGTTATCGACCCATCTACAATTTCACCAGCAGAAGGAGAGTAAACGGCATTCAAGTCGTTGGCGTTTGGAGTAAAGGTTCCCGAGCCACCGCTCCAGGTTCCACCCGTAGCACCACTAACTGTACCAGCAAGACTTATATCTGCATTGTTTTCACAATACTCAATTCCAATTCCCGCATCCACAATAGGTGCAGGAGTGATTGTAATGGTAATTTGATCTGTTACCGAGTTGCAGTTGCCGTTTCCTGTTGTTGTAAGGGTCAGCGTAACCGAACCATTTGCAATTTCACTCGGTGAAGGAGCGTAAGCAGCATTTAAGGTATTTGCATCAGGAGTAAAAACTCCCAGGCCGCCGGACCAGGAACCGCCAGTTGCCACAGTAACTGAACCATTTAAATTTGCACTTGCATTGTTTGCACAAACCGTTTGATCAGCTCCGGCATCAGCCGTTGGTGCGGGCGTAAATGTAATTTCAACGTCATCTGAAACAGGGTTACAGTCACCATTTCCTGTGCTCGTCAGTGTCAAAATCATAGAGCCTGAAGAAATTTCCGAAGCTGTTGGGGTGTAAATGGCATTCAGGCTGTTTGCATTTGGAGAAAATGTTCCAGCGCCGCCGGTCCATGAACCACCGGCTGCACCAATTACCGTCCCCGATAAACTAATTGCTGAATTATTTTGACAAATATCCTGGTCAGGACCTGCGTCTACCACCGGGGCAGGACTGAACGTGTAAGTAACATTGTCTATTACAGCTGTACAAGTGCCATTACCAGTGGTAGTCAAAGTCAAGGTTACCGCACCGCTGGTTATTTCACCCGCTGCTGGGGTGTAGATGGCATTTAGATCGTTTGCATTCGGATCAAAGGAACCCGAGCCACCTGACCAGCTTCCGCCAGTAGCACCTGTAACTGATCCATTTAAAGGAATGTCGGCATTATTGGCACAAAAGTCAGAACCAGTTCCCGCATCAGCAGTTGGCGCAGGTGTAATAGATATGGTAATCTCGTCAGAAACAGGGTTACAGATTCCGTTTCCTGTAGTTGTAAGAGTTAGCGTAACACTGCCCGCAGCTATCTCTACAGGCGAAGGCAAGTAGGTAGGATTGAGAATATCTGAGGAAGGCGTAAAAACACCATTTCCACCCGACCAGGATCCCCCTGTTGCTATTGAAACTGAACCGCTTAAGCTCACTTCTGGATCATTTGCGCAAACAGTCTGATCAGATCCCGCACTGGCCGTAGGCGCAGGAGTAAAGGAGAGCGTAATATCATCCGTTACAGGCAGACAATCTCCATTTCCCGTAGTGGTTAATGTAAGCGTTACGAAACCAGCAGCAATTTCGTCTGGCGAAGGTGTATAGGTACTATTCAGTGAATTTTCATCTGGAGCGAAAGTACCCGCTCCACCTGACCAGGATCCGCCTGCAGCGAAGGTTACTGATCCTGAAAGCGAAGCAAGAGAATTATTAGCACAGAGTGTCTGGTCAGGACCGGCATCTGCCGTAGGTGGCGGACTAAACGTATAGGTCACATTATCATTCTCTGCGAGGCAATCTCCATTACCCGTAGATGTAAGTGTCAATATTACTGATCCATTATCAATTTCAGACTGGCTTGGCGTGTAAGTTGCATTCAAAGTATTGGCATCAGGACTAAAACTACCAGAACCGCCTGACCATGTTCCTCCTGTGGCATTTGTCACATTTCCATCGAGAGATATTGCAGCATTATTGGCACAGAGCTCTTCTCCTATCCCGGCATCGACAACTGGAGCAGGGTCAATGGTGATAGTCATCTCGTCTGTTACTGCATTACAGTTACCATTGCCAGTTGTAGTTAAGGTGAGACTTACTGTACCAGCTGCTATTTCAACTGGAGAAGGCGTGTAAACAGCTCCAAGTGTCGTATTATTTGGGCTAAATACTCCATTACCTCCAGTCCAAACACCGCCCGTAGCGACGGTAACCTGACCATTTAAGTTTACAGAAGGATCATTTCCACAAACCGTTTGATCCGAACCGGCATTTGCAGTTGGCGCTGGGGTGAAGGTGATAGTAACATCGTCAGATTCGGGTAGACAGTTTCCATTTCCTGTGGATGTAAGGGTCAATGTTACAGAGCCCGCCACAAGTTCTGCAGCTGTGGGCGTATAAGTAGCATCAATCGTATTGGCATTTGGGCTGAATATTCCTGCTCCTCCACTCCATGTTCCTCCACCGGCGAGCGTAACGTTACCATCTAAAGAAACGTCCGAATTATTCGCACATAGTATTTGATCCGTACCCGCATCAACAATTGGAGCAGGTCCAAATGTGTATGTTACATTGTCTGTTACCTGAGAACAATTTTCGTTCCCTGTTGAAGTCAGTGTAAGCGTTACAGAACCATTATTAATTTCACTTTGACTTGGAGTATAAGTAGCACTTAAATCATTTGCATCCGGAGTAAACGTTCCGTTACCACCAGACCAGGATCCTCCACTGGCAACTGTAATTGTACCACTTAAATCTATAGCCGGATCGTTCGCACAAACTTCAAACCCCGTTCCCGCATCAACAGTTGGTGCTACAGTAATAGTAATTTCAATTTGATCCGTAACGGGAGTACAATTTCCATTTCCTGTTGTTGTCAGGGTGAGGGTTACCGATCCCGCTGCTATTTCGGCAGCGGAAGGTGTGTAGACTGCACCAAGAGTAGTGTTATTCGGAGTGAAAAGTCCATTTCCACCTGTCCATTCGCCACCGGATGCAATCGTCACAAAACCGTTGAGATTTACATCGGCGTTGTTCGCGCAAACACTTTGGTCTGCTCCGGCATCTGCTGTAGGTGCAGGAGTGAATGTAATATCCACTTCATCTGTTTCGGGTAGGCAGTCCCCATTTCCGGTGGTTGTTATTGTAAGCGTCAGAGAACCTGAAGCTATTTCTGCTGATGTTGGTGTGTAAACTGCACTAGGTGCATTTGCATTTGGGGAAAAGGTGCCGACACCTCCAGACCAGGTAATGCCACCTGCACCAGTAACAGAGCCATTCAGTGATATATCCGCATTGTTTGCACAGAGGGTTTGGTCGGTTCCCGCACTTACGATTGGAGCAGGCGAAAATGTATAAGTCACATTATCACTGACTGCTGTGCAATTGCCATTTCCTGTTGAAGTCAATGTTAAGGTAACCGACCCGGCTGTTATTTCACTTAAGCTTGGTGCGTAGGTAGCATTTAGGTCGTTGGCATTTGGAGAAAATGATCCTGAACCCCCACTCCACGTTCCACCTGTGGCTACGGTAACAGTGCCCGATAAGGGTATATCAGCATTATTGGCACAAAACTCAGATCCGGTGCCGGCATCTACCGTCGGGGCCGGAGTGATTGTTATTGTAATATCATCTGTAGCAGGGTTACAATTTCCATTACCTGTGGTTGTCAAGGTTAGGGTTACTGAGCCATTTGCAATTTCAACCGGAGTTGGCGTATATGTTGTAAATAGGGAGTTTGCATCTGGTGAGAATGTTCCAAAACCACCAGACCAGGTACCACCTGTAGCAATAGTAACAGAGCCTCCTAGATTGACAGATGGATTATTGGCACAAACAGTTTGATCAATACCAGCATTTGCAGTGGGTGATGGGGTATATGTTATTGTTAAATCATCTGAAACAGGATTACAAGTACCGTTACCGGTGCTTGTCAAAGTTAAAGTAACGGAACCTGCACTTAGTTCAGCAGCTGTTGGTGTATAAGTTGCATTTAAGGAATTGGCATTAGGACTAAATGTTCCCGCACCACCAGACCATGTGGCTCCACCTGCTATTGTAACGCTGCCTGACAATGATGCGTCGGCATTATTTGAACAAAGAGTCTGGTCACTTCCCGCATCTACGGTAGGAGCAGTAGTAAAGGTAAACGTAACATTGTCAGATTCAGCTGTGCAGTCGCCATTTCCGGTGCTCGTTAATGTAAGAGTTACAGATCCTGCCGTAAGCTCTCCTATGCTCGGTGTATAAGTAGCATCCAGCGTGGTGGCATCTGGAGTAAAGGTTCCATTACCTCCAGACCAGGTTCCTCCGGAGGCTACACTTACAGAACCTTCAAGTTCAATATCTGAATTGTTTGCACAGAATGTTTGATCCGAACCGGCATCCACGATAGGTGCAGGTGTAATTGTTATTACAATGTCATCTGTAACAGGGGTACAGTTTCCAGTCCCGGTAGTTGTAAGAGTCAAGGTCACAGATCCTGCAGTAATTTCACCCAGAGAAGGGGTATATGTTGCAAATAAGGAGTTGGCATTTGGCGAGAAGGTTCCAAAGCCTCCTGACCACGATCCTCCAGTGGCTATAGTAACTGAACCGGAAAGATTTACTTCCGGATCGTTACCACATACTGTTTGGTCAGCCCCTGCACTTGCTGTTGGCGCCGGGGTGAAAGTAATGGTCATGTCGTCCGTTACCGCAAGGCAGTTTCCATTGCCCGTAGATGTCAGTGTTAATGTAACTGTTCCAGCAGTGAGTTCAGCCGGTGCTGGAGTATAAACCGCATTTAGCGTATTTGCATTTGGACTAAAGGTTCCTGCACCACCTGACCAGCTTCCGCCACCTGCGTTTGTAACAGCACCTGCGAGAGTTACATCTGCATTGTTCTCGCAGATAGTCTGGTCTGCTCCGGCATCTACAGTTGGCGATGGCCCGAAAGTATAGATAACGACATCAGAAACAGCAAGACAGTTACCATTGCCAGTTGATGTTAGTGTAAGGGTCAAAGAACCCGATGATATCTCACCTGCAGATGGAGTGTAAACCGCATTAAGGGTATTGGCATTGGGAGTAAATGTTCCCGAACCACCACTCCATGACCCACCCGATGCGACAGTTACAGAACCGTTTAAAGATATATCTGGATTGTTCGCACATAGTTCAAAACCGATGCCTGCATCTACAACCGGAGCCGGAGTGATCGTGATGGTCTTTTGATCGGTCACGGCATTACAATCGCCATTGCCTGTTGTGGTCAAGGTAAGGGTTACTGATCCCGCTGCTATTTCGGCAGCGGAAGGTGTATAGACTGCTCCTAATGTTGTGTTATTCGGTGAAAAAGATCCGTTACCTCCACTCCAGGCTCCACCTGATGCTACAGTTATCTGGCCGTTCAAAACCACATCCGGGTTATTGGCACATACCGATTGGTCGGCTCCGGCATTTGCTGTGGGTGATGGTGAAAAGTCTATATCTACTTCATCCGTTGCGGCATTGCAGTCGCCATTGCCGGTTGTTGTCAGAGTGAGTGTAATGGAGCCCGAAGCGATTTCACCGGCTGTTGGGGTGTACGTGGCATTCAGCGTATTAGCATTGGGGCTGAAGGTTCCTGCACCCCCTGACCATACACCGCCCGATGCTATAGTTACGGAACCCGCTAGCGATACATCCGCATTATTTGAACATACTTCAATATCTGATCCTGCATCAGCCGTTGGGGCATCGGTGAAGGTAAAGCTTACATTATCTGTCACCGCTATACAATCACCATTGCCTGTTGATGTTAAAGTAAGTGTTACCGAACCGTTGTTGATCTCGGATTGTGTGGGCGTATATACTGCGTTGAGATCTGTTGCATCCGGAGTATATGTTCCTGAACCGCCACTCCAGGTTCCACCACTTGCCACGGTAACTGATCCTGCAAGTGAGATATCTGCGTTATTTCCACAATATGTATCATCTGATCCAGCATTTACCGTCGGTGCTGGCGTGATCGTAATAGCAATATCTTCTGACACTGCTGTGCAGTTCCCGTTTCCTGTGGTAGTTAGTGTAAGGGTAACCGTTCCCGCTGCTATCTCACCGCCTGATGGTGTGTAAGTAGTGAATAAAGTATTGGCATCTGGGCTAAAGGTTCCAAAACCACCAGACCAGGTTCCACCTGTAGCTACCGTCACTGATCCATTCAAATTTACTGAAGGGTCATTGGCGCAAACCGATTGATCCGGACCGGGGTTGGAAGTGGGTGCAGGTGTAAAGTTCACCGTTACATCATCGTTCACAGCCAAACAATCTCCGTTTCCGGTAGTAGTCAAGGTTAGCGTAACCGACCCTGAAGAGATTTCTCCAGCTGTTGGTATGTAGGTAGCGTTCAGCGTATTGGCATTGGGTGTAAAACTTCCCGCTCCACCACTCCAGATTCCGCCACCTGCTATGGTAACACTTCCCGATAAACTAATATCTGCATTGTTAGCACATAAAGTTTGATCCGGACCCGCATCTGCTGTCGGGCCTGGAGTAAAAGTATAGGTTACAGCATCTGTTACTGCTAAACAATCACCATTGCCCGTAGAGGTCAGGGTAAGTGTTACGGATCCATTATTGAGCTCCGATTGGGTAGGAGTGTAAACTGCGTTCAGATCCGTTGCATCTGGTGTATAGGTTCCCGAGCCACCACTCCATACACCACCACTTGCTACAGTAACTGAACCAGAAAGGGTGACATCCGGATCGTTTGCACAATAAGTCTCGTCTGTACCTGCATCTACAACAGGTGCGGGGGTGATGGTGATGGTAATATCTTCTGAAACCGCCGTACAGCTACCGTTTCCTGTTGTAGTCAACGTGAGGGTAACTGTTCCCGCTGCAATCTCACCGCCTGATGGTGTGTAAGTAGTGAATAAAGTATTTGCATCCGGACTAAAAGTTCCAAATCCGCCTGACCAGGTTCCACCAGTAGCTACTGTAACAGATCCATTCAGATTAACTTCAGGGTCATTTGCACAAACCGTTTGATCGGGTCCTGGATTTGAAGTTGGAGCTGGAGTGAAAGTGATAGTCAAATCATCAGTAGCAGCCAAACAATCGCCATTACCCGTAGTGGTTAACGTCAAGGTTAAAGATCCAGAAGCAATCTCAGCAATCGTAGGAGTATATGTGGCATTGAGTGCATTAGCGCTTGGAGAAAAAGTTCCGGCACCCCCACTCCATTGGCCTCCACCCGCAACTGTTACACTTCCCGATAAACTCACATCGGCATTATTTGAGCACAATGTTTGATTGGGGCCTGCATTGGCAGTGGGGGAAGCACCAAAAGTATAGGTAACATTATCCGTTACTGCAATGCAATCACCATTCCCAGCAGATGTAAGTGTAAGAGTTACTGAACCGTTGTTTATTTCACTTTGGCTTGGGGTATAAGTGGCATTCAAGGTTGTTGCATCAGGAGTAAACGTTCCTGAGCCACCGCTCCATGTACCGCCAGTTGCCACGGTAACTGATCCGTTGAGAGATATATCCGGGTTATTTGAACACACTTCTTCTCCAGCACCTGCTTCAACAGTTGGCGCGGGAGTGATTGTAATGATCATTTCATCATCTACAGCATTACATGTACCATTTCCTGTGGTGGTTAAGGTAAGTGTAACAGTACCTGCAGCAATTTCGCCCGCTGACGGAGTATAAATTGCACCAAGAGATGTATTATTAGGTGTAAAAGTTCCGCTACCTCCTGACCAGGCGCCACCTGAAGCTACAGTTACAGATCCGTTTAAATTTACATCCGGATCATTACCGCATACCGTTTGGTCTACTCCTGCATTGGCAGTAGGCGCATTGGTGAAAGTGATAGTGACTACATCTTCAACAGGATTACAATTTCCATTCCCAGTAGAAGTCAGCGTAAGGATTAAGCTTCCTGATGCAATTTCAGCAGGTGTAGGATTATATAAAGCATTTAAAGCATTGGCATTAGGGATAAAAGTTCCGGCTCCACCAGACCAGGTTCCACCGCCGGCACCTACAACAGACCCAGCCAAAGTTACCTGGGCATTGTTTTCACATACTGAAATCGGGGTGCCTGCTTCAACAACTGGTGCATCAGTAAAAGTAATTTCCACATCGTCGCTCACTGGATTACAATTCCCGTTTCCTGTAGTTGTCAAAGTAAGTGTCAATGAGCCCGAAGCAATTTCAGAAGCTGTTGGCTGATAGGTAGCGTTTAGTGTATTTGCATTTGGAGTAAATATTCCAAGACCTCCTGTCCAAACTCCGCCTGTTGCAATAGTTACAGCACCGTTTAAACTGATATCGGCATTATTTGCACAAAGTGTCTGATCTGTTCCGGCATTAGCAGTGGGAGATGGCGTAAAATTAATCACCATATCATCCGCGACCGGAGTACAGTTTCCATTGCCCGTAGTAGTTAAAGTGAGTGTTACAGAGCCTGTAGTAACCTCTCCCGCAGTAGGTGTATAGGTAGCATTTAAGGTGTTTGCATCCGGGGTAAATATTCCCGAACCACCAGACCATTGACCGCCAGTTGAGACCGTAACCGATCCCGCCAGGGTAACATCCGGGTTATTCTCACAAGCATCCTGATCTGCTCCCGCATTTGCTGTAGGTGATGGAGTAAATGTAAAAGTCACGTCATCGCTAACAGCGTTACACGTACCATTATCTAATGAAGTAAGAGTCAGCGTAATTGACCCAGAACTTATTTCTCCTGCCGTAGGTGTATAAGTTGCATTTAAAGTGGTTGTATTTGGTGAGAATGAACCAGCGCCACCAGACCAGATTCCAAAACTCGCTCCAATCAGCGATCCATTGAGTGAAATATCGGGGTTATTCGAACATACGCTTGCATCAATTCCGGCGTTGACAATAGGCGCATCGGTGAAGGTGATGGTAATATCATCCGAAACTGCCACACAATCACCATTCCCCGTTGATGTGAGAGTAAGTGTCACAGAACCAGCAAGTAGCTCCGAGAAAGCTGGCGAATACACCGCATCGATGGTATTGGCATCAGGCGAAAAGGTCCCTGACCCGCCGCTCCAGGTCCCTCCGGTTGCAACAGTTACCGTTCCGTCTAAACTAACATCCGCATTGTTCTCACATAGTGTTTGATCACTACCTGCATCTACCGTAGGAGCTGGCGTATAAGTAAGCGTTACATCATCGGTAACCGGATTACATCCACCGTTGCCGGTAGTATTTAAAGTAAGCGTAACGCTACCGTTCAAAATTTCGGTTGGACTTGGATTATAGGTTGGAGAAAGCGATTGATCTGATGGTGAAAATGTCCCGTTTCCACCCGTCCACTCACCACCAGAGGCTATTGTTACAGCACCTAATAATTGAGCTTCAGCATTGTTTCCGCATAGCACCTGATCCATTCCCGCATCAGCCGTTGGAGCAGGACCAAATGTAATTTCCACACTATCTTCAACTGCAAAGCAGGTTCCATTTCCGGTTGATGTTAAAGTAAGAACTACGCTCCCCGCAGTTACTTCAGCGGCAGAGGGAGTGTACTCAGCATCAAGCGTTCCGTTGGTAGGGTTGAAGGTTCCATCACCACCACTCCATATACCTCCGGTAGCTATATCAACAAACCCATCCAGCTCTACGGTTGTATTGTTCTCACAGGCTTCTATATCGGTACCTGCAACAACTACAGGAGCCGGTGTGTATGTTATGACTACTTCATCTTCTACCGGAAAACAATTACTTACAGATGTAAGCGTAAGAGTTACGGTTCCTGCACTCAGGTCAGCTGCACTAGGCTCATAGATTGCATCTAAAGTTTGGGCATCGGGAACGAAGGCACCTGTTCCGTTTGTAGACCATTCGCCCTGAGTAGCACCACCAGATATACTTCCATCTAATTCCGTATCTCTGTTTGCACAAACCGTTTGATCCGGACCGGCATCTACTATAATTTCTGCCGCGAACTCAGAAAAATATCCAAATCTGCAACCCGAAGAGGCTCCTCCATTAATTAAACCTAATGAGAATACTTCTTCTGTATTTGTAATTAGGTTATTTGCACCTACCGGAATTTCGGTAGTGTTAAATTGTATCTGAGCTCCTACCCAGGCGCCACCAGTACCAGGTACTGGATCAAAGTCCGCAGCGTCAATTATTGAGGCATCCCCATTTAAAACAAATGCATCTTCATTTCCGGCTGAAACCAATAGGTTAATGAAAAAACTTTCGCTTGTTGAGCGGACAAAACTAACCTGTTCAGATCCTGCGCAATTTAAAGGAGGCAGCTGTGCCATTCCTGATTCACATCCAAAACCAGAAACATGTATCAGATAAAAATTCTTATCACCGGTTATATAGGTGAGGTCATTTGTAATTTGAATAGGATAAGTTTCTGCATTAAATAGGGTGGTTTCAAAAGCTCCATCAACAGAAATTTGGGTGTTATTTTGAGTGGCGATAACATAGACCCACTCCATCGACCCTGAGTTAAGACCACCCTTATTTACAATGTATTCATCTCCAACGATGTCAACCGGTACAATTTGATCTCCAATGAGATCTCGGCAACCTTGAGTTGGAGGGCTAATAGAATCATCTTTGATAGATACTGCGATGGGTTTATCAGAAACGATTATTGATCCGGAAGGATTATTTTCCGGGTTATTAATATCGGTTACAGATGCAGAATACGTTTCTCCTCTGTCTAGTGTAATTGTAAAACTCTCAAAAGCATTCTGTCCACCATCCAAATCAGATGTTGGATAAATCAAAATAGTGGTATTGTCTTCAGTTGCAACAATATCAAATGATGTATATGGGGTTGGTGAGTAGCTACCATTTGGCCAAAGGTTTTGCATTGGAACATAAAATTCAGTTCCCAATCCATTTGCTCCTTTAAGTGCCCAGATATCCGGATTATTTGTTGGACTAACTTCGTAGATGGCTGTAATATCTGCGGTGGAAGAAATGTGTATACCCGTTGACAATACGGTATGCGTAGGGCGAGTTTCCAGATCGTTTACGAATGCAGATAAATCAACAGTTTGCGCACCGTTTGCCGGGAGGTTAACTGTTATGGGGCTTCCTCCATTCAATGCTCCTGGATTGGCAGGTAAATCAATTGTTACCGTAGCAGGATTAGCACCGGCAGCCAATCTTATAAATATTGGAGAACTACCGGCATGACCCTGGGTAACTTCAGGTGGGGCAAACCAAAACTCAGTACTTGTCTGAGCAATGGATGACATGGTGATTAAAAAAGTTAGAGCAAGAACACCAAGAGATAATACACTGAAACCCTTTAGGGGCGTGTTAGTAGAGAATATAGCCATTTCTTCTTCCGAATCTA
>JGI12048J13642_10745520_pt1 | contig 39061 bp, 27 predicted proteins | sample ElkSlonscriptome_16_FD_13642 | JGI IMG/M metagenome (IMG submission 13642)
GAGCGGCAGGCCCGCCTCGAGCCGCAGCGAATCGCGCGCGCCGAGCCCGGCGGGGCGCACCCGCTCGTCGGCGACGAGCGCATCGGCGAGGCTTGCCGCCGCATCCTCATGGACCGAGATCTCGAAGCCGTCCTCGCCGGTATAGCCCGCACGGCTGACCCACAGGTGGTGGCCCTTCCATTCGAACAGGCCTGCGGTCATGAAGGTGAGCGCGCCCGTTCCGGGGATGAGCGCCTCGATCACCTCGTTCGCCCTGGGCCCCTGCAGCGCAAGCAGGGCAAGGTCGTCGTGATGGGTGAGCGTGATTGCGTCGGGCAAGTGTTCGCGCAGATGGGCGATATCGTCCCACTTGACCGCGCCATTGACCACCAGCGCGAGATGCTCGCCCGTGTTCGTCACCATGAGATCGTCGATCACGCCGCCTGTCTCGTTGAGCAACAGCGAATAGCGCATCCGGCCCGGCTTCAGCGAGGTGACGAGGCCGGGGAGCAGTTTCTCGAGCTCGCGCGCCGCGCTGCCGGGCTCCCCATCCGCATCCTTGATCGCGAGCTGGCCCATATGCGAGACATCAAACAGGCTTGCGCTTTGCCGCGTCCATTCGTGCTCTGCGACAATCCCGCCATGCTCGCCGGTATACTGGATCGGCATCTCATAGCCCGCGAACGGCACCATGCGCGCACCCGCAACGCGGTGCCAGGCATCGAGCGGCAGCTTTGCCAGGGGCGCATCATCGATCGGTGTTTCGTCGCTCAATCTCGTTTCCCCGAACAGCGTGGCACAGGCATCGAATGCTTCGCGGCGAAGCATGGTTCCTGCCCCCTCTGTCGGGTGACCTGAGAGCTTCAGCGGGCGCGGCCAAGAGCCGTTTTCCGCCTCCCCTTCGGTGGTGCGCAAGGCCAAAGCCTCGACACGCTTTCCAGAGTGCCCAGATCTGTCGCGGTCCTTTGGCCTGAGAGTTTCCGGGGCGGTTGCTCCTTCGGCGCCAGCTCCCTTTCAGGAGCACGGTCTCTCCCGCGAAAGACACCGGAATCGCTTCCGGCAGGCAGGCCTCATGTTGCGGATGCGAAGGGCTGCGTCAATCGGCAAGCGCGCCCTTTTGCGGCTTTTCACACAGGATGCACCCGAGCGCGAAACAATGCTGCGCTCAGTCGTTCGCTTTGTTCGCGAGCGCCGCTTTCGCGCGCCTGACGAGATCGCGTTCGCCCTGCGTAAACCCGCCCGTATCCTCGCCCCCGGCGGGCGGCGGGGCCTGCGTGCGGAAGAAGGCATAGCCGCGGTCGGCCCCGCCATCGAACCACAGGCCCGATTGGAGCCCATAGGCCTCGCCTGAATGGCCGATATATTCGGCCCCGTCCTCGAACAGCCGATCGAGGCAGGGCTGATCGCCAAACTCGATGATCTGCAGATGAAAGCCATAGGTGCAGAAGAAATCCTGCCCCTCATTCTGGCCTGCATAGGCGGTGCGGGCAAAGCGCTCGAAGGTCGCCTCGCTCATCAGGGGCCCCTTGCGGCCCTTCATCAGGGCCTGACCGAGCCTGGCCAGATCGACCATCCCGATGCGCACCCCACCCTGCGGCGAGAAGACCGAGGCGTTGGTGCCGGGCTCGTAATCCTCCACAGAACAATGAACTCCCTGCGCCCCTGCGACCGAGCAATCAGAGGGCAGATCGCCCGGATAGTCGCGGGCAGGCTCGCCGGTGTGGCGATAGAGCGCGACGGCGCGCGCTGCCATATCGGGCGAGCATCCGATCCAGTTGACGCAGGCCTTGATCCCGAGCGGCTCGAAGATCAGCCGCTCGAGCAGTCGATCATAGCGCTCCCCCGTCGCCGCCTCGAGCACGCTCGCCACCACGGGGGAGCCGAGATTGGCATATTCGAACGGTGCTTCGCCTGGCGGGGCCTGCAAATACCAGCTTTCTGGATTGGCGAGCTTTTCCTCGAGACTCTCGCCCAGCGGGATGATGTAGCCAGCATCATCGCGCAAGCCGGCGCGGTGCGACATGAGCTGCGCAAGCGTTACCGGCGTATCGGGAAAGCCGGGCGAGCGCAGGCGCCAGCCGAGATAATCCGAGACATCACGATCGAGATCGAGCTTGCCTTCATCGACCAGCCGCATCGCCGCGATCGCCATGATGAGCTTCGAAATCGAGGCAATGCGCACCGGGTCATTCGCCTCGACCGGCTCGCGGCTCTCGAAATTGCGCACGCCCTCGGCGATCAGCGGGGTGATCTCATCCTGCGTGAAGGTGACGACGACGGCAGCGGGCTGGGCGGATGGCTCCTGCGCGCTGGCGGCGATGGGCATGGCGAGCGCGGCGAGCGCTGTGAGCGTGCGGATCATGGCTCGTATCCTCGCGCGAAGCCGCCGCAAAATCAATCGAGATTGGGCCGCAGCCAGCGCTGTGCTGTCTCAAGCTCGACCTCGCGCCGGGCGGCATAATCGCTGAGCTGATCCTCGCCAATGCGCGCGACACCGAAATACTCGCTGTCCGGGTGGCCGAAATAGAGCCCCGAGACCGCCGCTGTCGGCCACATCGCGAAGCTCTCGGTCAAGGTCAGCCCGGCATTTGCGGGTGCATCGAGCAGGTCGAACAGGATCGGCTTGAGGCTGTGATCCGGGCAAGCAGGATAGCCCGGCGCCGGGCGGATGCCGCGATATTCCTCCTTGATCAACGCCTCATTCGTGAGCTGCTCACCGGGTGCATAGCCCCATAAGGTGGTGCGCGCGTGCTGATGCAGGCGCTCGGCAAAGCTCTCGGCAAACCGATCCGCGAGGGCCTTGAGAAGAATGTCGGAATAATCGTCCTTGTCAGCCTGGAAACGCGCGATATGCGGCTCGATCCCGTGAATGCCGACCGCAAAGCCGCCGATCCAGTCGCCTGAGGGATCGACGAAATCGGCAAGGCACATATTGGGCCGCCCGCGGCTCTTGCTCACCTGCTGGCGCAGCATCGGCAGGCGCGCGCCGCTGTCGTCGGTGAGGACGATATCATCGCCATCGGCAATGCAGGGCCAGAAGCCGGCAACACCGCGCGCTTTCAACCATTTTTCCGATACGATCTTCTCGAGCATCGCATCGGCATCGGCCTTGAGCGAGCGCGCGCTCTCGCCGACCACCTCATCTTCGAGGATCGCGGGATAATTGCCGTGCAGTTCCCAGGCGCGAAAGAAGGGCGTCCAGTCGATCGTCTCGACCAGATTATCGAGCGGCCAGTCCTCGAATACGTGAACCCCCGGTTGCTTGGGCGCGGGCGGCTTGAGGCCGAAATCGATGGGCGCCCGGTTGGCGCGGGCATCGGTAAGCGTCAGAAGCTGGCTCGCCTTCTTGCCCGATCGCGCATCGCGCACCTTCGTGTAGTCATTGGCAACCTCGCTCACATAGGCATCGCGCTGCGTATCGGAGAGGAGCTTGGAGGCGACCCCGACGGCGCGGCTCGCATCGAGCACATGGATGACGGGGCCTTCATAAGCAGGATCGATCTTGAGCGCGGTGTGGACCTTGGAGGTGGTCGCCCCGCCGATCAGCAGCGGCATCGTCATGCCCGCATTCTGCATCTCTTCAGCGACGGTCACCATCTCGTCCAGTGAAGGGGTGATGAGGCCGGAAAGCCCGATCATGTCAGCCTTGTTGTCGTTTGCGGCCTTCAGGATATCGCTCCACGGCACCATGACGCCCAGATCGATCACCTCATAGCCGTTGCACTGGAGCACGACGCCCACGATGTTCTTGCCGATATCGTGCACATCGCCCTTGACGGTCGCCATGATGATCTTGCCCTTGGCCTTCCGTTCGGCCTCGGGCAGCAGGTCCTTCTCGGCTTCGATGAAGGGGATGAGATGCGCGACCGCCTTCTTCATCACGCGTGCCGATTTCACCACCTGTGGCAGGAACATCTTGCCCGATCCAAACAGATCGCCGACGACGTTCATACCGTCCATCAGCGGGCCCTCGATCACTTCGATCGGGCGCCCGCCGCGCGCATCAATCTGCGCGCGCGCTTCCTCGGTATCATCGACGATATGCGCATCGATTCCCTTGACGAGCGCGTGTTCGAGCCGCTTGATGACATCCCAGCCGCGCCATTCGGCGGCCTTCTTCTCGTCCTCGACGGATTTGCCCTTGTAGCTTTCGGCCAGCTCGATCAGCCGCTCGGTGGCGGTCTGTTCGCCTTCAACCGGGCGCATCAGGATGACGTCCTCGCAGGCCTCGCGCAGCACCGGATCGATCTGGTCATAGACGTCGAGCTGGCCGGCATTGACGATCGCCATGTCAAAGCCCGCCGGGATCGCGTGATAGAGAAACACCGAGTGCATCGCGCGGCGCACAGTCTCGTTGCCGCGAAAGCTGAACGAGAGATTGGAGAGTCCGCCGCTCGTCTTGGCATGGGGACACAGCGCCTTGATCTCGCGCACCGCCTCGATGAAATCGAGCCCGTAGCGATCATGCTCCTCGATGCCGGTGGCAACCGCGAAAATGTTGGGATCGAAGATGATGTCCTCGGGCGGAAAGCCTTCGGCCACCAGCAGGTCATAGGCGCGTTTGCAGATCTCGACCTTGCGCTCCTTCGTATCGGCCTGGCCGACCTCGTCGAAAGCCATCACGACGACCGCCGCGCCATAGGCCATGCATTTGCGCGCATGCTCGAGGAATTGCTCCTCGCCCTCCTTCATGCTGATCGAATTGACGATCGGCTTGCCCGAGACGCATTTGAGCCCCGCCTCGATCACGTCCCATTTGGACGAATCGATCATCACCGGCACGCGGGCGATATCAGGCTCGGCGGCGATCAGCTTGAGGAAGGTCTCCATCGCGTGTTTCGCATCGAGCAGGCCTTCATCCATGTTGACATCGATCACCTGCGCGCCGTTTTCGACCTGCTGGCGCGCGACTTCGACGGCAGCGGCATAATCGTCCGCCATGATGAGCTTCTTGAACCGGGCCGAGCCGGTCACATTGGTGCGCTCGCCGATATTGATGAAGGTGGAGGCTGATGAGGTCGCGTTCACTGGAAAATCTCTCGATTCCGTTCGTGCCGAGCCTTTTCGAAGCACCGTTCTCACGCTTCGAGATTGGCTCTGAAAGAAAGGTTTGGCCCTTCGACAAGCGCAGGCCGAGCGGGGTTGGGATCAGATCACGAGGCGAGCTTGAACGGCTCGAGCCCGGCGAGGCGCATCGCGGTCTCGGGCGTTGGCAGCTGGCGCGGGGCAAGGCCTTTCACCGCCTGCGCGATCGCGGCGATATGTTCGGGCGAAGAGCCGCAGCAGCCGCCCAGGATATTGACCTGGCCGCCTTCGGCCCACTGCCTGACAAACCCGGCAGTTGTATCGGGCAGTTCATCGTATTCGCCGAGCTCGTTGGGAAGGCCGGCATTGGGATAAGCCATAATGAGCGTATCGGCGATGCCGGAAAGCGTCTTCACATGCGGGCGCAACTGTTCGGCACCGAAGCTGCAATTGAGGCCGATCGTCACCGGCTTGGCATGGCGCACGGCATACCAGAACGCTTCGACCGTGTGGCCCGAGAGATTGCGGCCCGAAAGATCGGTCAGCGTCATCGAGATCATGACCGGGACTTCGCGGCCCAGATCCGCCTCAAGCTGCCTGACTGCCATCACGCCCGCCTTGGCGTTCAATGTATCGAACACGGTCTCGATCAGGATAAAATCCACCCCGCCCTCGACCAGCGCTGCGGCCTGCTCCTTGTAGACCGCGACGAGCTCGTCGAAGTCGATCTCGCGAAAGCCGGGGTCTTCGACATCGGGCGAGAGCGAAAGGGTCTTGTTGGTCGGGCCAATGGCTCCGGCGATGAAGCGCGGGCGTCCATCCTTCGCTTTGTATTTGTCGCACAATTCGCGCGCGATCCTCCCGCTTGCAATGTTGATCGCGGCAACCTGGTCTTCGGCGGCATAATCGGCCTGGCTGATGCGATTGGCCGAGAAAGTGTTGGTCGAAACCACGTCCGAACCTGCATCGAGATAGGCGCGGGTGATGTCGCCGATGACATCGGGCCGGGTCAGCGCGAGGATATCGTTATTGCCCTTCTGGTCGGCCTTCAGACCCAGATCGCCGGCATAATCCTCCTCGGTCAGCTTGCGGTTCTGGATCTGCGTGCCGAACGCGCCATCAAAGATCAGCACGCGGTCCCTGGCGGCTTGTTCGAGCGCTGCGCGGGCGGGTGAGGGTTGGATGGTCATGCTGCGGCCTCCTTGAGCGCTTCGCCGATGAGAGGGCGTTTGCCCAGCATATGGCAGATGGCATAGGCGAGATCGGCGCGGTTCAACGTGTAGAAGTGAAAGCCGCGCTCGCCGCCTGCATAGAGCCGGCGGCACAATTCGGCCGCAACCGTCGCGGCAACGAGCTGGCGCGCGGCGGGCTTTTCGTCGAGCCCATCGAACAGCCCATCCATCCAGGCCGGGATTTCCGCTCCGCAGGCGCCTGCGAATTTGCACGCGGTGGCGACATTGGTGACCGGCAGGATGCCCGGCACGACCGCCTGTTCGATCCCGGCTGCGGCCAGCTTGTCGCGAAAGCGGAACCAGGTTTCGGCTGAGAAAAAGAACTGGCTGATCGCGCGGGTTGCGCCCGCATCGAGCTTGCGCTTGAGGTGATCGATATCGGCCTGGGGGCACGAGGCATCGGGGTGCGTTTCGGGATAGGCGGCAACCGAGATCTCGAAATCGGCGATCCGCTTCAACCCTTCAACGAGCTCGGCAGCCCCGGCATAGCCTTCGGGATGCGGGGTAAAGGGCGCGCCCGGCTCGCCCGCATCGCCGCGCAGCGCGACGATATGGCGCACGCCTGCTTCCCAGTACTGCTCGGCCACCTCGTGGATCTCGGCCTTGGTCGCGCCAACACAGGTGAGATGGGCAGCCGTGGGCAGCTGCGCTTCGGCGACGATCCGCGCCACGGTCGCATGGGTTCGCTCGCGCGTCGAGCCGCCCGCACCATAAGTCACCGAAACGAATTCCGGCTCGAGCGGCTTCAATTCGAGCACCGAGCCCCACAGCTGCTGTTCCATCTTCTCGGTCTTGGGTGGAAAGAATTCGAAGCTCACATCGATATCACCGGGCAGGCCGGAAAACAGCGGCGTATCGGTTGCGGTGCGGTGTTCGCGCAATTCTTCGTAGCTGGGGTTCATGGTCAGGCTCACGGGAGGGCTTTTCTTAGAGGAGGGGGCGAAGGATGGCGGAGCGGGCCGGCAGCACAGCGCTCACCGATCCAGATCTTGACGACCAGCTCGCCGCCATCGAGCGCGATCGGCGCATCGGGGGTGAAACCGGCATGCTGGAGGAAGCTCGCCATCTGCGTATCGGCAAAGCCGAGCCGAACATGCTGATGGCGGCTGCGCAATTCCTCGCGATCATGGCTGTCGAAATCGACGATCGCGATGCGCCCGCCGCTGCGGGTCACCCGGGCAGCTTCGGCAAGCGGCACTTGCGGATTGTGCGCGAAATGCAGCACCTGATGAAGCAGGACGGTGTCGAACTGGCCGGCGGCGAACGGCAGCTGGGTGAAGTCGCCCTGCACGAGCTCGGCCTTGATCGCGGGCAGATGCTGCAGCCGCGCGCGCGCGATGCGGAGCATTTCGAGGCTCTTGTCGAGCGCGATGATGCGATCGGCGAGCGGGGCGAGCAATTCGGCGATGCGGCCCGTCCCGGTGCCGATGTCGAGCAGATGCCCCAGCGGGCGCTGGGCAAGGCTTTCGTAAAGGCGCTGCTCGACCTGATCATCGGGGCTATGCAGTGCGCGCAATTCGTCCCATTCGCCTGCATGGCGCGCGAAATAGGCCGCCGCCGCCACATCGCGGGCGGACTGGATCGCGGCCAGCTTGCGGCGATCGGTCTGGCAGGCCTGCGCAAAGCCGGGCTCGTGCGCTTCGGCAACCGCCAGCAGGCGATCGAGCGCAGCGATGATCGGCCCGGCATCTTCGAGATAGGCTGCGCCGCGCAGGAACACCCAGCTCCCCTCGCGCCGCCGCTCGGCAAGCCCGGCATCGCACAGGATGCCGACATGGCGCGAGACGCGCGGCTGGCTCTGGCCCAGCACCTGCGCCAGCTCGCCCACGGCCAGCTCCATCGTTGCGAGCAGCCGGGCGATGCGCAGCCGTGTGGGATCGGCGAGCGCCTTGAAGATCGCATCGATGGGCGTATGGCTGAGCATGGCGGACATCGTGAGGGATGCATATAAAGATATTTTTATATGTGTAAACGCTGCGAATGGCGTGGCCCATCTCGCAATGCACCGCAGGCAGCATCGATCAGGCGATCTCAAGCACCTCGTGCGCACCGGCGCTCGCGCTGTAGGTCGCGCCGCTCGCGGGGATATCGGCGGCCGGGTTGTAATGCGTCTCGATCGCCGCGATCGCCTCGCCCGCCGCTTCGCGCTCACACAAGGCGACGAGGCAGCCGCCAAATCCCGCCCCGGTCAGGCGCACGCCTCCGCGCGCGTGTTCGCCAGTGCCCAGCACCCCAGCGATGCACTCGGCCAGCCGGTCGAGCGGATCGAGTGAGACCGCAAAATCATCGCGCAGCGAGGCATGGCCCGCGCTCATCAGCGCCGCGATCGCCGCGCTGTCGCCCCGTTCGAGCGCGCGCGCCATCGGCTCAACCCGCGCAATCTCGCTCACGACATGGCGCGCCCTCGCAAACAGCACCGGATCGAGCCCCGCGCGGTCCGCTTGGAGCCGCTCGGGCGTGAGATCGCGCAAGGCGGCCACGCCATAATGGCGCGCGGCGGCCTCGCATTCGCGGCGGCGCTCGGCGAAAGCGCTCGAGACCAGCTGACGCCGGATGCCACTGTCGATGATGACGAGCGCGAGCTGATCGCTGATCGGGACCGGGCGATGTTCGAGCGTGCGGCAATCGAGCAGCAGGGCTGCACCAGGAGCGCTTGCCGCCGAAGCCATTTGATCCATGATCCCGCACGGCACGCCGAGAAAATCGGCCTCCGCTTCGCGCGCGATCAGTGCGATCTCGCGCGGCGACAGATCGGGCCCGCCTTGCGCGGCCAGCGCCAGCGTGATCGCCACCGCCATCGCGGCCGAGGACGACAGCCCTGCCCCGATCGGGACATCGCCGGCAACCGCAAGGCGCACTGGCCCGATGGCGCGCCCGCGCCGCTGCAGCGCGCAGGCGACCCCGCGCACGAGGTTTTCCCAGCCTGCCTGGGCGCGCTCGATCGGAGCAGCGAGGCTGATCCGCGCGCGCGCATCGCTCATATCGAGCGCAATCGCCTCGATCAGTGGGTCGCCTGCTTCATCCTCTGGCGCGGGCGATCCAAGCGCGACGATCGTCTCGCGGTCGATCGCGCACGGCAGCACCAGGCCATCGTTGTAATCGACATGTTCGCCGATCAGGTTGACCCTGCCGGGGGCTGCAAAAAACCGCCCGGGCTCGCTGGCAAAGGCGCGGCGATAGCCATCACGCGCGCGCGCCATCAACCGCCCGCGCCGGTTCACGTCTGCGCGCCCTCGCTTGCGCGATAGGTCACATCGCCCGGGGCAGACCTGAGCATTTCTGCGGCGCTCTCTGGCGTCAGATCGCGCTGCGGCTCGGCCAGCATCTCGTAGCCGACCATGAACTTGCGCACGCTCGCCGAGCGCAGCAGCGGCGGATAGAAATGCGCATGCAATCGCCAGTGCTGCGCGCTTTCGCCGGTGAACGGCGCGCCGTGCCAGCCCATCGAATAGGGAAAGCTTGTCCGGAACAGATTGTCATAGCGCGTCGTCAGCGCCTTGAGGATCGCGGCAAGGCTCGCGCGCTGTGCTGCGGCAAGCTCAGGCAGGCGCCGGATCTCGAAGCGCGGCAAAAGCAGCGTCTCGAACGGCCATGCCGCCCAGAACGGCACGATGACCAGCCAATCCGCATTCAGCTCCACGACCCGCTCGCCCAGGACCTCCTCTCGCGCGGCGATGTCGGCGAGCAGGACCGAGCGACGCTCACGCAGATAGCGGCCCTGGTGGAAATCGGCGAGCGCGACTTCGTCAGGCACATGCGCGCTCGCCCAGATCTGGCAATGGGGATGCGGGTTCGAACAGCCCATCATCGCGCCCTTGTTCTCGAACACCTGAACATGGGCAAACCGTTCGCCCAGCGCGCGCGTCTCCTGCGCCCATGCGGCGATGACCGCGCGGATCTGCGCAAGGTCCAGATCGGGCAGCGTTCTGGAATGATCGGGCGAGAAACACATCACCCGGCAAACGCCGCGCGTCGTCTCGGCGGCAAAAAACGGGTCATCCGCCCCCTCCTCATCGCCCGCCTGCGCCTCGTTGGTGAGCGCGGGAAAGTCGTTGTCGAACACATGAACGCCCGTGTAACCGGGATTGCTCACGCCGTTCTTGCGCTGGTTGCCGGGGCACAGATAGCAGCCGGGATCATAAGCGGGCGCGGCCGGCTCGGGCGCGGTCTCCTCGCCCTGCCATGGCCGATCGAGCCGGTGCGGCGAGACCTGCACCCAGCGCCCCGTCAAGGGATTGCGCCGACGGTGAGACCCGGAGGGCGCAAGGCTCATGGCGCGGCCACCCGCTTTGCGCTCAGCACGAACTCGGCCCTGTTGCCCAAGGCAAAGCGATTGACCGCGAGCGCTGCAAGAATGCTCGTGACCAGAGTGATAACCATGAAATCGATATAGTGCAGGCTCACCCAACCCCCCGGCTGCAGCCGGAAGGTGAACAGCCCGTAGAGCCCAACCCCCCACACGACGCCCGCAATCGCCGCCGCTGCCGCAACATTGCGAAACAGCAGGCCAGCAACGAAGGCGGAAAGGATCGGCATCGAGAGCAGTCCGTTCAGTTGCTGGAGCAGGTTGATGATGCTGAATTCGCCCGGATCGGCGCGCGCAGCATCGATATAGACCGTCACCAGCGCGATCGAGCTTGCCATCAGCAGCAGCGACACGCCCGCGGCGAGCTTCCAGTGATCCTTGACCGCGCCGATGAAGGGCTCATGAAAATCGACCGAATAAAGCGCCACCGAGGAATTGAGCACCGCGCTGAAGGTCGTGATGACGGCGGCGGCGACCATCGCGGCAAAGGCGCCCGAAAGCCACGGCGGAAGGACCTGCGCGATCAGCATTCCATAGGCCGCATCGCCGACATCGCCGAACAGCTTGTAGGCGACGATACCGGGGATGACGACGACGGGCGGGATGATCGCGATGCGGATGATCGCGGCGGCCAGGACACCCTTTTGCGCTTCGCGCACGCTGGGCGCGGCCATCGCGCGCTGGGTGATGTTCTGGTTGGTCGACCAGTAGAAGATCTGAATGAAGATCATCCCGGTAAACAGCGTGTGAAACGGGATCGGGCTATCGGCTGCGCCGATCATGGTGAGGCGTTCGCTCGGCACATCGCTCACGATATCGAAATCGACCGCTGCCAGCGCGAGAAACACGATGAGAAGTGCAAGGCCCAGGATCCCGACCCCCGAATAGGTATCCATTACCGCGACCGCGCGCAGTCCGCCAAAGATCGTATAGGCCGATGCGATCACCGCCAGCAGCGCTGCATAGAACAGCACCGGGAGCGATCCGCCGAACAATGATTGCATGAAGGTGCCGCCCGAATAGAGCACGGCGGGCAGATAGATCAGGATGTTGCCGAAGAGAAACAGCGCCGAGATCAGCGTGCGGATCGAGCGTCCGCCATAGCGTGCCTCGAGCAGCTCGGTGACGGTTGTGCAATTGTGGCGGTAATAGATCGGCACGAACACGAAGGCGAGGATCATCAGGCCCACAAAGCCCGATATCTCCCACCAGGCGAGCAGCGCCATCTGGTTGCCATTCATCCCCACCAGCTGATCGGTGGAAAGATTGGTGAGCGTGATCGCTCCGGCGACAAACACCCAGTTGAGCCCGCCGCCTGCAAGGAAGACATCCTTTTTCGAACCGTCATGGCGCTCGCGCCTGATCGTGAGCCAGGTTGCGAGGCCGACGAGCGCGGTCAGCCCGATGGCGACCGCGATCTGCACCGAATTGTCGATGGCGAATTCTTCGAGCATGCGATCCCTGACATGGAGCAATTGCGCCCGGTTAGAGACGATTGCCTTGCGCCCTGCAAGAGAGCATGGGGGCGTCAGGCGGCGCTCTGAGGCAGCGCAGGCGCACTATGAGGGCGGGCTTGGCAAGCAAGGGACCAACAGCGCACAGCGACCATGTCCGCCTCGATGGCGCTTGCGTGACGCTGGTCTTCGGGCTCGAGCGCGCAGGCGCTGCCGATCTCGTCTATCTGGGCGCGCCGCTGCCGCCCTTCGAAGATCTCGCAGCGCTCGCGCGCTCGCAGGCGCGCGGTCTCCACGAAAGCCAGCCCGACACGCCCCCCGCGCCCGGCCTGCTGCCCCAGCGAGGAGGCGGCTGGAGCGGAATATCCGCGCTCGCCGTCAGCGAGATCGGCGCCGGCCGCAGCAGTGCGATCGAGACCGATCTGCGCCTCGCCGAGTGGCAGGCCGATGCAGCCTCGTTGCGGCTCGTCATGGCGGACAACGCGCTGGGGCTTTTTGCCGAGGGCGATTTCCGGATCGGCAAAGGCGACGTGATCACGGTGCAATGGACGATCCGCAATCGCGGCACGCGCCGCTTCGAGCTCATGCAGCTTTCCTCGCTCAGCCTGCCGATCCCGCGCCGGTTTTCCGAGCTGACAAGCTTCTCGGGACGCTGGGCCGGCGAGATGCGCCCAACCCGCCGCGCGCTCGAACCCGAAGGCTTTGCCCGCTCCTCGGCAATCGGCAAGCCGGGCTTTGGCGGCGGCAACTGGCTGATGTTGCACGATCCGCTCTCGCGCGAGGCGATCGGTGCGCATTGTGCGTGGAGCGGCGATTATCGCACCGTGATCGATTGCGACACCGCGGGCGCGGGCGATGGCCGCGCAGTGCTGCAGATGGGCGCGCGCTGGGATACAGGCGAAGCGCCGCTGCCTGCCGGAGGCTGCTTCGAGAGCCCTGCCGCTATGTTTGCGCTGGCGGCAAACGAGGACCGGCTCGCCCAGCAATTCCACACACATCTGCGAGCCACGGCGCTGGCCCCGGAGCCCTTTGCGCGCGAACGGCGCGTCCATATCAACACGTGGGAAGCGGCCGGCTTCGATCTTGGAGAAGCCGATCTGTTCGACCTCGCCGCAAGCGCCGCACAATTGGGGGCCGAGCGCTTCGTGCTCGATGATGGCTGGTTCGGCGCCCGCCGCAACGATCGCGCCGCCCTGGGCGACTGGACCGTCTCGCAAGCCATCTTCGCAAACGGCCTCACCCCGCTGATCGAACATGTGCAGGGGTTGGGGATGGATTTTGGCCTGTGGGTCGAGCCGGAAATGATCTCGCCTGACAGCGATCTTGCGCGCGCCCATCCCGACTGGTGCCTTGGCCCTGCCGAAACCGGGTCGGAGCCCGGCGAAGGCGCGACCATGCGCAGCCAGCTGGTGCTCGATCTGACGCGCGACGAGGTGCGCGATCATCTGGCAATGGTGCTGCATTCGGTGCTCGGCGAGCATAACATCGCCTATCTCAAATGGGATCACAACCGCGATCTCTTCCCGCTCGCCGGGCGCGGTCTTGCTCAGACCCGCGCGCTATATGGCCTGCTCGAATGCCTGCGCGCCGATTTTCCGCAGGTCGAGATCGAGAGCTGCGCCAGTGGCGGCGGGCGCGTTGATTTCGCCATGCTGCGCCATTGCCGCCGGGTTTGGCCGTCTGACAACAACGATGCGATCGAGCGCCTGCGCATCATGCGCAACTGGGCCCGGTTTCTCCCGCTCGAGGCGCTAGGCAACCATGTCGGCCCCTCGCCCAATCCGATCACGGGGCGGCGGCTCGCGATCGACTTTCGCGCAAAGATCGCCCTGTTCGGCCACATGGGGATCGAGGCTGATCCGCGCGCGATGAGCGAGGAAGATCGCGCCGTTCTGGCAGCGCATATCGCGCTCTACAAGCAATGGCGCGCAGTGCTCCATCAGGGCGCGCTGTGGCAGCTCGATCATCCCGATCCGCAGATTGGAGGGTTGATGGTGACCCAGGCAGACACCTGCGCAGACACCCATGCAGACACCCATGCAGACAGGGCGCTCGCGCTTGTTGCGCAAACGGGATTTGCCGCTTGCTTCGATGCAGCCCCGCTCCGGCTTGCCGGGCTCGATCCCGCCGCGCGTTACCGCGTCTCTTTGCCGGAGCCCTGGCCGAAGCGAGCGGCGCAATATTTCCCGGACCCGGAAATCTGGCGATGCGGCCTGACGCTTTCGGGCGCTGCGCTGATGCGGCAGGGGATTGCCCTGCCGCTGACCCACCCCGAGACCGCCTGGCTCATCGCCCTCGAAAGGCTCGATTGATGAAGCTTGGCTGCTGCTATTATCCCGAACACTGGCCCGAGACGCTTTGGGCGGAAGATGCGCGCCGGATGCGCGAGATGGGCCTCGCGCTCGTGCGCATCGGAGAATTCGCCTGGAGCCGGATCGAGCCCGACCCCGGACGCTTTGCCTGGGACTGGCTCGACCGCGCGATCGACACGCTTGCGAGCGAGAAACTCGCCATCATCCTTGGCACCCCCACCGCGACCCCGCCCAAATGGCTCGTCGACCAGATGCCCGGCATGGTCGCGATTGACGATAAGGGCCGAGCGCGCAGCTTCGGCTCGCGCCGGCACTATTGTTTCAGCCACGAAGGCTATCGCGCGCAAAGCCGCCGGATCACCGAGGCCATTGCCCGGCGCTATGGCGCGCACCCGGCGCTCGCCTTGTGGCAGACCGATAACGAATATGGCTGTCATGACACTGTCCTGAGCTTCTCCGATGCGGCTGCGGCGCGCTTTCGCAGGTGGTGCAAGGCGCGCTATGGCGATGTGGACGCGCTCAATGCGGCATGGGGCAATGTCTTCTGGTCGATGGAATATCGCAGCTTCGACGAGATCGATCCGCCGCATCTCACCGTGACCGAAGCCAATCCGGCGCACTGGCTCGATTATCGCCGTTGCGCCTCGGATGCCGTGGCGAGCTTCAACCGCGAGCAGGTCGAGATCCTGCGCGCCAATTCGCCCGGCACACCGATCGCGCACAATTTCATGGGCTATTTTGCCGAGTTCGATCATCACGATGTCTCGCGCGATCTCGATCTGGCGGCCTGGGACAGCTATCCGCTGGGTTTTCTCGAGCAATTCTGGTTCAGCAAAGCCGACAAGCGCGCATACCTGCGCCAGGGACATCCCGATACCGCCGCCTTCCACCATGATCTCTATCGCGGCTGCGCCGGAGGGCGCTGGGCAGTGATGGAGCAGCAGCCGGGCCCGGTGAACTGGGCGCGCTTCAACCCAGCGCCGCTGGCGGGCATGATCGCGCTCTGGACGATCGAGGCGCTGGCGCACGGGGCGGAGTTCACCAGCTTTTTCCGCTGGCGGCAGGCGCCTTTCGCACAGGAGCAGATGCACTCTGGCCTGCTGCGCCCCGATAGCGAGGAGGCCGAAGCGGCAGGCGAAGTGCGCGAGGCGGCCGCGATCATCGCCGGGCTCGGCGAGCAACAGGTCGCCCCTGCATCCGCCGCGCTGGTCTTCTCCTATGAGGCGGCATGGGTGTGTGCGATCCAGCCGCAGGGGGAGAGCTTTCGCTATCTGGAACTGGTGCATGAATGGTATGGTGCGCTGCGCGGGCTCGGGCTGGATGTCGATGTGGTGAGCCCCGCGGCCGATCTGTCGTCCTATCCGCTGGTTCTGGTGCCGAGCCTGCCGATCCTTCCCGATGGTTTTGTCTGCAAGCTCCAGCAGAGCAGGGCGCGCATACTCGTTGGCCCGCGTTCGGGCAGCAAGACAGCGAGCTTTTCCATTCCTGATGGCTTGCCCCCCGGCGCGCTGCGCGAGCTCGTTCCGCTGACGGTAAACCGCGTCGAATCCTTGCGCGATGAGATCTTCGAAGAGGGCGATGGCTGGGCGATCAGCCGCTGGTGCGAAGAGATCGAGACCGCGCTCGAACCCGAGTTCGCGGCGCATTCGGGCAAAGGCATCGTCTATCGCACAGGCGCGGTGCGTTATTGCGCTGCCTGGCCCGATCAGGCGCTGCTGCGCCGGCTGATCGAACGCATGGCGCAGGAGAGCAAAACCGCGCTCCTGCCGCTTCCAGAGGGATTGCGGCTGCGGCGCACGCACAGTCACGTTTTCGCGTTCAATTATGGCGCCGCCGCAGTCGATACAGATGCGCTCGGGCTTGGCGAACCGGTCGTGGGCACGCCGATCCTGCCGCCCGCCGGCTTTGCCATCTGGGAGCGATCATGATCAGCCCTTGCCAAATCCGCTTCGCCCACCCAGGGGCGCGCAGGCCATGACCACTGCAAAGACCTATGCGATCATCGGCTGCGGGATGATGGGCCGCGAACACATGGCCAATCTCGCGCTTGTGCCCGGCGCGCGGCTGGCCGCGATTGCCGATCCTGATGCAGGTTCGCGCGAAGCGGGTGCGGCGCTGGCGGCCCGGCTGGGGATGGATATCATCGCTTTCGACGACAACGAAGCCATGCTCGCGACTACGCAGCCCGACGCCGTCATTATCGCTGCTCCCAATTTCACCCACTATGATCTTGCACGCCCGGTCATGGATCATGGCTGCGCGATCCTCATGGAAAAGCCGCTGTGCACCGCGGTCGATGAAGCGCTCGTCCTTTATGAGAAGGCGCGTGATTATCCTGCGCTGTTCTGGGTGGGGCTCGAATATCGCTTCATGCCGCCCGTCACTCGGTTCATCGAGCGCGTCCATGCCGGGGAAGCGGGCGAAATCAGGATGCTCGCCATTCGCGAACACCGTTTCCCTTTCCTTCCCAAGGTCGGCGACTGGAACCGGTTCAACCGCAACACCGGGGGAACGCTGGTCGAAAAATGCTGCCACTTCTTCGACCTCATGCGTCATATCCTGCGCGATGAACCCGTGCGGATCTTCGCGAGCGGCGCGCAGGATGTGAACCATCTCGACGAGCGTTATGGCGGGGAGGTGCCCGATATCATCGACAACGCGCTGGTCGTCGTCGAATTCGCCCGCGGCGCGCGCGCCTGCCTTGATCTGTGCATGTTTGCCGAAGGTTCGCAGGAACAGGAAGAAATCAGCGCCGTCGGCCCGGTCGGAAAGCTCGAGGTCAAACTGCCCGGCGCACAGCTTGCCTGGTCGCCGCGCGACAAGTCCGGGCCGTTCATCGAGACGGTCGAAACACCGCGCGATGCGCTCGATGCGGGCAGCCATCACGGCGCGACCTATTATCAGCTCTCGCATTTTCACCGCGCTCTGGTGCATGGTGGCCCGGCCCTGATCGGCGCGCGCGATGGCTATCGCTCGGTCGTGATGGGCGCAGCGGCGCAGGCGAGCATCGCTGCTGGCCAGGCGGTGGATGTCCGGTTTGCAGACGATCCGGCGCGCCCGGTATCAGACCAGGCTCAAGGGCCTGTTTGAAGCAAGGAGTAGACGTGCCCCAGTCAATGCCCCGCATCGGTTTCGGCCTGTGGAAGATTCCGCGCGATCAGACCGCAGCCTGCGTCCTCGAGGCCGTGCGCGCGGGCTATCGCCACTTCGACAGCGCGGCCGATTATGGCAATGAGCGCGAGACCGGCGAAGGGCTGGCGCAGGCGATCGCAGACGGGCTGGTCACGCGCGAGGAGCTCTGGATCACGTCGAAATTGTGGAACACCTTTCATGCCCCCGAACATGTCGCGCAGGCCTGCGCCAAGTCGCTTGACGATCTCGGGCTCGATTATCTCGACCTTTATCTCGTCCATTTCCCGATCGCGCTCAAATATGTGCCGATCGAAGAGCGTTATCCGCCCGAATGGATTGCCGATCCTTCCGCGTCCGAGCCCCGGATGGAGCGCGCGGCTGTCCCGCTGCACGAGACCTGGGCGGCGATGGAGGCGCTGGTCGAGCAAGGCCTCGTGCGCGCGATCGGGGTGTGCAACTATAACAGCGCGCTGATCCATGATCTCATGACCTATTCCAGCCTCAAGCCCGCCATGCTCCAGATCGAGGCGCACCCCTATCTCGCGCAGGAACGCCTTATCCGTCTCGCGCGCGAATACGGGATCGATGTCACCGCCTTCTCTCCGCTCGGGGCCCAAAGCTATTTCGAGCTCGACATGGCCGATAAGGGCGAGAGCCTGCTGGGTGCTGCGCCTGTCATGGTCGCCGCCCAGCGCCATGCGAAAAGCCCGGCACAGGTGCTGCTGCGCTGGGGCATCCAGCGCGGCACCGCGATCATTCCCAAGACCACGAGCCCCGAGCGCATGCGCGAGAACCTCGCGATCGAGGATTTTGAACTAAGCCCGGTCGAGATGGCGGCGATCAGCGCGCTCGATCAAGGCCGCCGGTTCAACGATCCGGGCACTTTCACCGAGGCCGCTTTTGGAACCTTCCACCCGATCTATGACTGAGTTGCCCGCCATCATCGAAGGCAACGGATCGCTGGCGCGCTTCATCGGCGAGAACAAGCGCGCGATCGATGAAGCCTTGAGCCATTGCGGCGCGCTGTTGCTGCGCGGCTTCGATGTGCCCGATGCCCAGGTGTTCGACCAAGCGGTCGAAGCCTATGGCGAACCCGGCTTTACCTACGAGGATTCGCTTTCCAATGCGGTGCGCACCAATGTGACGGACCGGGTCTTCACCGCCAACGAAGCCCCGCCCTCGACCGAGATCTTCCTCCATCACGAAATGGCGCAAACCCCGCTCTACCCTTCGAGGCTGTTTTTCTATTGCGAAATCGCGCCGACAAGCGGCGGTGCGACGCCGCTGTGTCGCTCGGACCATCTGCTCCGGCACCTCGAGGAAGCGGCCGGCGGCTTCGTCGCTCGGCTTGAAGCCGAAGGCGTGCGCTACACCAATGTCATGCCGGGCGATAACGACCCGGCCTCGGGGCAGGGCCGCAGCTGGCGCAGTACGCTCAGCGTTTCGGGCAGGGATGAGGCCGAGTCCCGGCTTGCAGCGCTCGGCTATGCGTGGGAATGGCAGGCCGACGGCTCGCTGCGTGCGACCACGCCTGCGCTTCCGGCGATCCGCCCGCTCGCCGATGGGCAACGCAGCTTCTTCAATCAGCTGATCGCGGCATTCCGGGGCTGGTCAGATGAGCGCAACGATCCCTCGCGGGCGATCACCTTCGGCGGTGGCGTACCGATCGAACCGGCGGACATGGCGCCCGCTATCGCGATCGCCGATCAGCTGACCGTCGATTGCGAATGGCAGGCGGGTGATGTCGCGCTGATCGACAATTTCCGCGTGATGCATGGCCGCCGCCCCTTCGCCGGCCGGCGGCGCGTGCTTGCAAGCCTGATCGCCTAGGCGTGACGCCGCGAAGCCCACAGCCATAGCGCAAGATTGCCCAGGACGAGCGCTGCAAGGATTGCGCCCAGCGCCGCTCCCGGCCCACTCGGCAATGCAAGACCCAGCGGCGAAAACACGCAATAGACCGCAATCACGCAGCTTAGCAAAGTGACCGCCAGCGGCCTTGCAAATCGCCACGGCGTCAGATCGACCGCTTGGCTGCGGGTGAAGCTCCAGGCCACCGGGCGCGGGAGCAGCACGCCGCATGCGAACATGATCGCGACCTCGAGCGCGAACAGGATCGCATATTGATGCAGGAAATGGAGCGTGATCTCATCGGCGAAGACAAAGCGCAGCAGGCCATAGGCGATCACGTGAAAAACGATCACGATCTTGGGCCCCAGCGCGGGCACGCGCCGGGTGAACAGGCCGACAATCACGATCGCGATTGTGGGAATGTTATAGAACCCGGTGAAGATGCGGATGATCTGCCACAAGCCCTCCTCGGCGAAATGGAGCAGCGGCGCGATGCCAAAGCTGATCAGCGCGATCACCACGCTCGCGATCCTGGCGACGCGCACGAGTTCGCTGTCGCTGGCCGTGCGCCCAAGCGCTGGCGCATAGACATCGAGGCTGAACAGGGTCGCGGCCGAATTGAGCAGCGAATTGAATGAGGAAAACACCGCCCCGAGCAAGACAGCAAGGAAGAAGCCGGAGAGCCAGACGGGCAGAACATCGCGAATGAGGCGCGGATAGGCTTCATCGATCGTACCAAGCCCCGGACCATAAAGATGAAACGCGATCACCCCGGGGATCATCATCAGGAATGGCACGAGGATCTTGAAAAAGCCGGAAAACAGGACACCCTTCTGCCCCTCGGCCAGGCTGCGCGCGCCCAGCGTGCGCTGGATGACATATTGGTTGGTGCACCAGTAGAACAGATTGGCGAAGATCATCCCGGTGAAGATCGTGCCGAACGGCGTGGGATCATCGCGCGCGCCGATCGCATCGAGCTTTTGCGGGTGGTCCGAGGCGAGCCGTGAGAGACCTTCGAGCAAGCTCCCATCGCCCAGCGCGACAAGCGCAAAGCAGGGCACGGCGATCCCGATGACAAGCAGGCCCAGCCCGTTCAGCGTATCGGAGACCGCGACCGCGCGCAGCCCGCCAGCCACAGCATAGACCGAACCGATCGCTCCGATCAGCACCACCGCAAGGACAAGCGAGGCGAAATAGCTCAGGCCCATGAGCGCTGGAACATCGAACAGGAGGAGCACCGCGACCGAGCCCGAATAGAGCACGCTCGGGATCGTGACGAGACCATAGCCGAGCATGAACAGCACGACCGACATGCGCCTGACGCCCGGATCAAAGCGATCGCCCAGAAATTGCGGCAGGGTGGTGAAGGCGCCTGCGAGATAACGCGGCAGGAAGATCAGCGCCATCGCGACAGTTGAGAAAGCCGCGGTCACCTCCCACGCCATGCTGGAAAGATTGGCGCCATAAGCCGAACCGTTGAGCCCGATCAGCTGCTCGGCAGAGAGGTTCGTCAAGAGCAGCGAACCGGCGATGAAGGTTGCGCCCAGCCCGCGCCCGGCGAGGAAATAGCCCTCGCTCGTCTCCGCTACACCGCGCGTCTTGAACCAGCTGATCCAGGCGACCAGCCCCATGAAGAAGGCGCAGCTCGCCAGAGTGAAGACCATCGAGCCCGCGCCCATGGCTCAGGCCGCGCTTCCCGATCGCCGCCCAGCCGGTGCCTGCGCCCGCTGCGCAAGCGCGCTCACATAATGATCGCGCAGCGTCTGCGTACCGTATTCGGGCGTCGCCTCGGCGCTGTAGGCGCGGGCCTTGCTGTCCCAAACCAGCATGCTCTCGCTCGCATAATATTTGGCGATGCGCGCATATTCCGCCTTCGCCGCGAACCAGTCCGAAACGGGCGCGCCGAGCGACAGCGCGCGCGCTGCCAAGTCGAACAGGCCAAGCGGAACCGAACGGAAGGCCGGCTCCCTGCCGGTGAGCTCGAACAGCATCTCGCCCTGCTCGCGCGGCGTGATCGCCGGGCCGGGGCCACCGATCGGGAGCACCTGGCCACGCCGCGCCGGCTCGCGCACACATTCGCAGATGAAGCGCGCCAGATCATCGTCGCTGATCGGCTTGCAACGCGTCAGCGTCCCGTCGCCGAATACGAGGAACGGCTTTCCCTCTGCCACCCGCGCAATCTGGCCCGAGAGCGATTTGAAGAAGGCGGTGGGCCGCACGATCGTATGATCGAGCGGCGAAGCGATCAGCTCCGCCTCGAAGGCGAGCTTGGCCTGCTGGAAGACGAGCCGGGGCTTTTGCACGCAGATCGCCGAGAGGAGTATAAAGTGCTTGGCGCTGTCCGATTGCTCGGCGGCGCGCAGAAGCCGCGTATTGATCCGATGATCGACGTCCCAGGCGTCCTTTGGTGCGCCAGTTCGCGAGGCGATGCATGAGATGATCGTGTCGGGCGCAATCTCGGCCAGGGCTCGGTCAAGGTCTAGGGCGCTCGAAAAATCGACCGGGCGCTGCGCTGCGCCTTCAGGCAGGCTCGCAGGCTCATGCCCGGCGCGCACTAGACAGGCCACGCGAAAGCGCTGATCGAGCAGCTGCCGAACGAGCGCCTGGCCGATCGTGCCGCTCGCCCCTGCGAGCACGATATGCGGTCCATCTGCCAAAAGCGCTGTCCTTGTCCTGCGGTTGGTGTGTGTGCCGGGAAAGGAGCCTAGAGCCGCATTACGCGATGACAAGCGCGAAGCCGCACGCACGCTGTCGCGATCACCCAAGGCGCGCGCGGATCAGGCCGGAGCCGGCAGCGTGGCGGGCGCTGGAGAACTTTCTGGGCGTGGCCCGCGTTCGACCCGGACCATGACCGCATAAAGCGCGGGCAGGACAAACAGGGTGAGCGCGGTGCCCATGATCGTGCCCCCGATCAGCACCACTGCGAGGGGCCCCCAGAAGCTCGACAAGGTCAACGGGAAGAAAGCGAGAATCGCGGCCAGTGCTGTCAGGATGACGGGGCGCGCGCGCCGCACGGTCGCTTCGATCACGGCCTCGCGATCATCCGCGCCGCCGCGCTTCTCGATTTCGATCTGATCGACCAGGATCAGCGTGTTGCGCATCAGGATCCCTGCAAGCCCGATCAGGCCCAGAATCGCGTTGAAGCCGAACGGCGAGCCTGTCACCAGCAGCGCCGGGACCGCCCCGATCAGGCCCAGCGGCGCAGTCGCAAAGACGAGGGCGGTAAGCACGAAGGAGCGGGTCTGAAACATGATCATGACGAGCATCAGCGCCACCATGATTGGAAACAGCGGGACGAGGGCAGCGGTCGCATCGCTCGATTCCTCGACAGCGCCGCCCACTTCGAAGTCATATCCCGGCGGCAATGCTGCGATGAAATCCTCGAATTGCGGCAGCAGCGCCGCAGTCACATCGGGCGGCTGCAAGCCGGGCTGGACATCCGATCGCACGGTCAGCGTGGGCTGGCGATTGCGCGATACGATGAGGCTTTCCTGGAAGACCGGCCGCAACTCGCCGAGCCCAGAAAGCGGCACGACACCGCCGCCCGGCGTGCGGATGGGCAGATCGCGCAGCGCGCCGGGATCCTGGCCCTGCGATGGCGGCGTGCGCACCACAACATCGACCGTGCGATTGCCCAGCCGCGCCTGGCTGACCGTGATCCCTGAGGTGAGCGTGCTCACCTGCCGGGCGACGCTCGCAGGATCGAGCCCGAGCTGGCTCAGCCGCGCCTGATCGAGCCCGAGCCTGATCGAGGGCGCACGCGGCCCCCAGTCCATGTTGACATCGCGGGTGCGCAGATCCTCGCGCATGATCGAGGCAAGGCGCGCGCCCAGTTTGCGAACCTGATCGGGATCGGGGCCCGAGACGCGGAATGTCACGGGATAGGGGACCGGCGGGCCAAACAGCAGCGTAAGCGCGCGCACCCGGGCCGCAGGATAGGCGCCTTCGCGCACCCGTTCGCGGATGAACGAAATCAGCGCATCGCGCTCGCGCGCATCCCCTGTGAGAACGACGAGCTTGGCAAAGGAGGGATCGGGCAATTCCGGGTTGAGGCTGAGGAAGAATCGCGGGGCGCCGGCGCCGATATAGCTGTCGACGAAGCGGGGCTCTTCGCGGGCCATGAGATCGGCCTCGATCGTCTCCACGACCTTGCGCGTGGCGGCGATATCGGTGCCGGTGGGCATATAGACCTCGATCAGGACTTCGGGCCGTTCTGAGCTCGGGAAGAACTGCTTGGGAACGGCGAGCGCCATCAGCAGCCCAGCGACAACCAGCGCGCCGAACGTCAGGCCCACGATCGGCCTGCGCGAAGCAACACAGGCTGCGACCCGCTCACGCAGACGTTGATAGCGCGGCGTTGCATAGATCGCCTGATGCCCGCCCTTTACAGGCTCGATCTGCGGCAGCAGCTTTACCCCGAGATAGGGCGTGAAATAGACCGCAACGACCCATGAGACGAGCAGCGAGAAAGCAACCACCCAGAAGATGTTGCCCGCATATTCGCCCGATGAGGATTGCGCAAAGCCGATCGGGAGAAACCCGATGACAGTCACCAGCGTGCCGGTCAGCATCGGCGCCGCCGTCGCCCCCCAGGCGTAGACCCCGGCAGCGATCCGGTCGAGGCCTTCCTCCATCTTCACCACCATCATCTCGATCGCGATGATCGCATCATCGACGAGCAGGCCGAGCGAGAGGATCAGCGCGCCCAGCGTGATGCGATCGAAATCGCGCCCCGTCATCAGCATAATGATGAACACGCCCGCCAGCGTCAGCGGGACGGCAAATGCCACCACAAGCCCGACCCGCCAGCCCAGCGCAATCAGGCTCACCACGAGCACGACCGTGAGCGCGGCGGCGAATTTGAGCATGAATTCGCCATAGGCCTTCTCGATATTGCGCGATTGATCGGCAACCTGGGTAAGGCTCATCCCGGCAGGAAGCTCGGCCTTGATCGCCTGCGTCTCGCGCAGCAGTTCCTCTCCCAGCAACGTCCCGTTCCAGCGCTTCTGCATGATCACGCCGATGATCAGCGCGGGCCTGCCGTTATGGCGTGCCAGATAGGTCGGCGGGTCTTCATAACCGCGCCGCAGATCGGCCACATCGGCGATCCGGAAGGTTTTCTCGCCCATCGCGACAGGCGTTTCGCCGACCGCCTCAAGATCGCCGAAGCCGCCTTCGACCGTGATCTGGACATTGGGCCCGGCGCTGCGCACCGCGCCGCCAGGCGCAACGAGATTCTGCGCCTCGAGCGCCGCGATCAGCGCCGCCGGGCTCAGCCCGAGGCTGGTCAACTTTTCCACGCTCGGCTCGACGAAGATGCGCTGTCGTTGTTCGCCGATAATGGTGACCTTCGTGACCCCGGCTACACCGAGAAAACGCCGCCGCAGATCTTCGGCCACCTGTGCCAGATCGCGTTCGGCCATGCCCGGCGCCTGCAGTGCATAGAGCGAGAAATACTGGTCGGAATATTCGTCATTGATGATGGGGCCGATCACACCGCGCGGCAGCCGGGCCGCCTCATCGCCGATCTTCTTGCGCGCCTGATAGAATTGCTCGGGCAGATCGCGCGGCAGGAGCGAATCCTGAAGCGACAGCGTCATGTCGAGCCGGCCTGGCCGCGCCCTGCTCTCGACCCGATCGAACGCGGCGAGCTCCTGCAGGCGCTTTTCGAGCGGATCGGCGACCTGCTGGCGCATCTCTTGCGCGGTTGCGCCCGGCCAAAGCGCGCTGATCGTCATCACCTTGACCGTGAAGCTGGGATCCTCGGCCCGGCCCAGCTTGAGAAACGCAAAGAGCCCGGAGCCCAGCAGCAGCAGGATCAGAAACAGCGTGACCGACTGTTCCTTCACGGCAAGCGCTGAAAGATTGGGAAGCTTCACCGCGCGGACGGGCCCTGGCGAGTGTCAGGCTTCGCCGCGACAGCGCCCTCGCGAGCTCCGATCTGGGCCGCTCGCAGCTCCTCTCCCTCGACAACGAGGTGCGCGCCGAGCCCGACGATGCGCGCGCCTGCCGCGAGCGCCCCCTCGACGATCGCCTCTTCCTCGCGCAATTCGACGAGGCTGACCTTCTGCCAGCGCGCGCGCGAATCCTGATCAATGAGCCAGACCCCGGGCCCCTCGCCCGGATCGTGCAGCGCGCCCAGCGGCACCGCGATCCGCTCGCGCGTATCATCGAGCACAAGCGCGATCGTGACCGTGCTGCCGATCGGAAGATCATCGGCATCGCCGGTCAGGCGATAGCGCGCACGGTAGGTGCGGGTCGCGGGGTCGGCTGCGCCTGACACCTCCTTGAGGCTGGCGGCGATCTCCCGCTTCGAACCGAGCGGGCGTGCGATAGCCGTCTTCGGCAGACTGGCGAGCGCATCTTCGGGAACAGCAATGATCGCCTCGCGCGGGCCGGCCTGTGCGAGTTCGAGGATCGGTGTTGCCGGGCTCACGACCTGGCCGGGCTGCGCAAATACCTCGGTGATCGTTCCCGCACGCGACGCGGCGAGCGTCGTATATCCGCGTTGGCGGCTTGCTTCGCTCGCGCGGGCGCGGGCCGCGGCAAGGTTTGCAGCCGTCGCATCGCGCGCCGCATTGGCAGCATCAAATTCGGATTGTGAGATCGATCCCGCTTCGACGAGGCCCTCGAGCCTTGCAAGATCGCTTGCGGCGCGCTGAGCGGAGGAGCGCGCGGCGGCGACATCCGCATTGGCGGCGGCCTCGGCAAGCGCGATGTCAGCCGGATCGATCCGGAACAGCGCCTGTCCGCGCCTGACCAGCTCGCCCGGATTGACCAGCCGCTCCGCGATCCTTCCGCCGACCTGGAAGGACAATCGGCTCGTGATCGGGGAAGCAACGCTGCCCGAGAATTCGCGCGAAAGAGCGCCGCCGCCCGCCACCTCGTGGATCAGCACGGGGCGCGCCGCCGGCTCGGACGGTTGATCCGCGCAGCCGGCCGCGAGCGCAAGGGCGAAGATCAAGGGCAAAAAGCGCACAAAGAACCTCGATTCGGTGACAGACACGCTTCGCCTAGGGCGGATTTCTTTAAATGACAAACTCATTTTTTCGTCATTTTAATAGCGCGCAGCAGGAAATCCCCGACCTCCTGCGCCGAAAGCGCATTCATGGTGTTCTGCTCACCGGAATAAATGCTTATGATGATCGGATGCCAGACCCGCAGCAGCGTTGCGAGGAGCAGGCTGGCCGTCGCATCGGGTTCGAGCGCGGGATCGAAGGCCTGCGCGCGCTGGCCTTCGAGCAGGACATGGCGCAGCGCGCTGCGTAGCCGGTCGACAAACTGGGCCACGACCGGCCAATTCTCGTTGGCCGCGATCATGCACAGCTCGCTCAAGCGTCCTTCGTCGAAGAGAATCTCGCTTGTTCGGGCGGCGACCACCTCGATCAGATCGTGAAATGCGGCTTCGGGATCATGCCCTGCATCGCGGATCGCAGCCCAGGCCGCATCCTCGATCAGGCCGAGCCGGCGCTGGGCGATGGCATGATCGATGTCGCGGCGCGCGGCAAAACTGCGATAGAGATTGGCGGGCGACATGCCGATTTCCTCTGCAATATCCGCCATCGAGGTCTTGTCGAACCCGATATCGGCATAGAGCCGCTCGGCGGCATCGAGGATCTCCTCTTTGCGCTCGACCCGAGGACGCCCGCGTGGCCCGGAAGTGCGGCCAGGACTTTTCATGAATTATGATGCAATTTATCATTCATTACCCTATCGACGCTAGGCGATGAAGATCGATTCGGCAATCCTCATGCGTTCTGCAGCCTTATGGCTCTGCGTTGGCGCGCTCGCCGGCTGCGCGGCCCAGGGCACGAGCGCGCCGCCCGAACTCGCGCTTGGAGAAGCCTTCGTGAATGCGCCAGCAGACGAGGAGAGCTCAGCTGTCGCGGCCAGCCTGCCGCAGGATTGGTGGAACGCGTTCGAAGATCCAGCGCTCGCACAGCTGATCGAGCTTGCGCTGGCGAACAATCCGACCATCGAGATTGCAGGCGCCCGGCTCGAGCAGGCCGCCTTCTCGCTCGTTGCGGCAAAGGCGCAGCTGGGCCCGCAGATTTCGGGCGATGCGCAAGCGGCGGTCCAGCGTCTTTCGCTGGAAAACCCGCAGCTTCAGCTGGTCGGCGATCTGCCCGGATTTGATCGGGTGGTGGAGCTTTACGGGCTGAATGGCGCGGCACGCTGGGAGATCGACCTGTTCGGGCGGCTGCGCGCGCAGCAGCGCGCGGCGTTGGCGCAATTCGGTTCCGCCCGGGCCCAGCGCGAATTTGCAAGGCTCAGCATCGCCGCCGAAGTGGCGCAGACCTATCTCGCCCTCGCTGAGCTCGATGAGCGTCTGGCCATCACTCGGCAGCAGATCGCCGTGCTGGAGAGACTCGACGATCTGACCGCGCTCAATGCCAGCCGGGGGCTCGTCGCGCCGCTTGCAGCAGATCGCACCTCGGCCGAACGCGAGGCGCTGATCGCTGCTGTGCCAGCGCTTGAACTCGGGCTCGAAAGCGCGCGCTATCGCATGAGTGTCCTGCTCGGCGAAGCGCCGCGCAAGGAGCGCCTGGCGCAGATGCGCATCGCCATTCCCGAGGCCCCGGCGATGACCTATGCCAGCACACCGGCGAGGCTGCTGCGCTCGCGCCCCGATATCGTTGCCGCTGAACGCCGGATCGCGGCGGCAAGCGCGCAGGTTCAGCAGGCCATCGCGGAGCGCTATCCGCGTCTCTCGCTGGCGGGGTTTGTCGGCTTTCTGGCCGGCGATGCGCTCGCCCTGTTCGGCGATCGATCGCTTCAGGCAGGCGCATCGGCGGACGTTTCCGTGCCGCTGTTCACCTCGGGCCAGCTCAAGGCGGGCGAAGGCGCAGCGCGCGCCCGGCTGCGTGAAGCCTCCGCGCAATACCGGCTGACTGCGCTCAGCGCAATCGCGGAGGTCGAAAGCGCCTTGCTGGGCCTTGAGAAACAGCGCGAGCAACTCGCTGCTCTGGAACGCGCCGCCGCCTCGCTCGATCGGGCCAGCACGCGCACGCGCCGCGCCTATAGCGCAGGGGTTGCCGATCTTATCGATGTCCTCGATGTCGAACGCCGCGCGCTCGAGACGCGCGAACGAGTGACCATCGCCAAGGCGGACGCGGCTCGCCGGGCGATCGACGGCTTTCGCGCGCTCGGCGGCGGATACGAGGCCGGAGGCATGGACGGTTCGGGTGTTGCAGCCACGGCCGCCGACTGACGAGAAACACCCTTGGCGCATATCCCTCAGCCCACCGCCCGCCATCGAGCATCCCGGCCCAAAGGCAGGTTCATTCCCAGCGCTCCAGCGCGCAAGCGGCGTTCGAATTCGGCTCCGGAGACCTGACGGGAGAAGAAATAGCCCTGTCCGAAAGAGTAGCCTCTGGCTTGCAGGAAGGCCATCTGGTCCACGCTTGCGCCCCCTTCGCCGATTTTGCGAATGCCCAGATCATTGGCGAAGGCAAGACAGCCGAAGCGATCTGCTCGGGCGCCTCGCCCTCGCCCACGCCGTGCACGAACAGGCCGCGTCCCTGGCAGCCCGAGCCGCCCAGCCGGTTAACGCGCGGCTTCGTACCGGTGACTATTGCCGGCGCGGATCGACTACTGCGCTTGCACCATTTCGAGCGGCTGAAGGTCGATGCCGAACAGTTTCCAGCGGCCCTGTTCCCATTGATAATAGAGATCGAAGCCGATCGAGACCGGGCGGATCTGGAAGACGCCCTGGACGCGGAAGATATCCTCTCGGATGAATTGCGGCGCCACGGAGTAGGTCGGCGGAACGAGCAAAGTGTTGCTGAGATCGATATTGAGTTCGCGGATGCCCGAAAAGACCTGCGCGAGCTGCGCTGCATTGTTGTTGATCTGGAAGCCCGAGGCCGCAATGTCGCGCAGCACCGAATAATTGCCCGAGCGATTAGCATGGTCGACCGCAGCGAGCGTCGACCAGATCATCTTGGAAAGCTCGAGCTGGCCGGGCGTCGGTCGGGCCGATGGAGGAACCTGCACGCTTGGCTGACCGGCCTGCTGCGTAGGCGCATTCTGGGCGAGGGCGGGCGTGCCGGCGATAAGCAGGATTGCCGAGGCGAGAAGCCCCGGCAATCCCTTGTTGGTCTTTAGTGTTCGCATGCAATCCCCGATTTACCAGGCAAACTGGAAGCCACCGCGCGCGCCCACTTCGCCGCTGTCAAAGCCGACCCCGAGGCCAGCCGATACTGACGCGTTCTCGCTGACCCGGGCAGACAAGGCAAGGGTGCCCGCGCCCTGATCCTCGAAATAGCCGACGCCGCCCGAGATCCCGAAATTGGTTCCGGCCGGCAGTGCGGGCGATTCCATCGCCAGCGCCATCGCGACGCCTTCATTGGCCCGTTCGATCGCATTGCGGTTGGCCTCTGTCTGGCCAAAGAGCGTGTTGATCTGCGAGCTCTGGTTGGACGTCAGCGTTTGCAGATTGGTGATCGCAGTGGTGTTGGCACCGACCGATGCGGCCGAGGCGAAGCCCGAGCCATCGGCGGCCCCCGTGAGGCCGAGCGTGCCGGTGGCATCCGCAGTCACCATGAAGAGCTCGCCGTTCTGGCTTGCTGTGCTGGTCCCGAGCGAGGCAACCACGACCTGGCCATCATTGGGGGCGCTTGCGCCCGCGCCGATCGCAACAGAGTTCGCACCCGCCGCCGAAGCGCCCGCGCCCAGCGCAACGGCGCCCGAGCCGCCCGCGCTGCTGACATCGCCGATCGCGATCGCCCGCTCGCCGCTGGCATTGGCCGCTTCGCCCACTGCGGTCGAACGAACCCCGCTCGCAACGGCAAGGTGCCCGAAGGCCTGTGCGCGCTCGGCTGTGGCTTCGGAGCGCCAGCCGATTGCGGTTGCGCCCGGACCTTGCGCAATCGCCTGTCCGCCGATCGCGGTCGTGGACGGGCCGAGCGCCTGGGTCGAGCGACCATCAGCGCCCGAGCGGTTGCCCCCGATCGCCAGCGCATCCCCGCCATCAGCGATGGCCTGGTTGCCGATCGAGACCGAATTGCTTCCCGCCGCAAACGCATCCTCGCCAACAGCGGTCGAGCGCACGCCGGTCGCCGAGGCAAGGTGGCCGAAAGCCTGCGCGCGCTCGGCGGTTGCCGTGGCGCGCCAGCCGATCGCGGTTGCGCCAGGCACATCGCCAGTCGCTGCAAGGCCGCCCGAATTCAGTGCGCCAGCATCCGTGCCGTCGGCGACCGTTCCGGCAAAGGCTTCGCCGCCCAGAACGGTGGTCGAATTGCCCTGCGCGGTCGCGCCGGTGCCCGCATCATCGCCGCCGATCGCGATGGCATCGATGCCGGTTGCGCTCGAGGAATTGCCGATCGCTATCGAGGAGAGGGAATTGGCGGCCGCCACATCGCCCTGCGCAATCGCGAAATCGGCATCAGCCGTTGCCGCTTCGCCGACAGCGAGCGAACGCACGCCGTTGGCCACGGCAAGGTGGCCAAACGCCTGCGCGCGTTCGGCATTGGCCTCGGCGCGCCAGCCGATCGACGTTGCGCCCGGGCCTTGCGCAATCGCCTGTCCGCCGACCGCGGTCGTGGACGGGCCGAGCGCCTGGGTCGAACGGCCATCGGCGCCTGAGCGATTGCCGCCGATTGCGAGCGCATCGCCGCCATCGGCAATCGCCTGGTTGCCAATCGCAACCGAATTGCTGCCCGAGGCCGAGGCGTCTTCACCCACGGCTGTGGAGCGCAGGCCAGTGGCCGAGGCGAGGTGCCCGAAGGCCTGTGCGCGCTCTGCGGTCGCGGTGGCGCGCCAGCCGATTGCGGTTGCACCGGGCGTTCCGCCTGTTGCGACAAGACCGCCCGAATTGAGATCCGAACCATCGGCGACCGTTCCGACAAACGCCTCGCCGCCAACCGCTGTGGTCGAAGGTCCGGTCGCAGCTGCTGCTGCCCCCGCATTGTCCCCCCCGATGGCAACGGCATCCGTGCCGTTCGCGCTCGCGCCATTGCCCACGGCAAGCGCGCCTTCGCTGTCGCCCGTATCGGCATCGGTGCCGCATTCGGTGCTCTCGATCCCGTCGCCATCATTGCATTGCGGGGTCTCATCGGCATGAGCCGGGAGCGCAAGGGTCAGCATCGCGGTTCCCGCCAGCAACACGGTCGGCTTGCTCAGGTGAATCGTCTTCATATTGTTCTCTCCTAGCTTCTTCTGCTGGGACGCAAGGTCGAAGGCATTGCTCCGGGCCAGATCATAAGGCCGCGATCGCGCATCAAATCCTTCTGGCTCGAATGCTCCTGCATCCCCTCACGATCCGGGCTGATCGCGCGCGCAATTACACCGCAGGCATGCAATCGGATGCAGCGCGGGCGCATTTTTTTCGGCTCCGCCGGTAAGCGCAAAATTATTTATGAATATCAGGGATTTGCTAATTCTAGCGGCATGCTCGAGTCAAACCTGATCGAGCGCTCCAGCAAGCAGGATCGGCGGGCTGGGCGCTTCATGGCGTGTGCCTGTGTCCTCCTCGAAGGTCACTGCAATCGTCGCCCCGCTGCGCACCAATTCGGCTTCGCTGTCTTCGAGGATGCGGGAGAAGTCCCCCGCCTGGGGGATGAAGCCGAGCGAAACGGGCGCGCCGCCCTCCGGGATCACCCAGAGCTCGGGCGCCATGCCCTCATCCGCTTCGAGCCCGGCGATCGAGAGCGAGAGCTGACGGCTTGCCGTATCGAACCGGCTCACCAGCCCGCGCTGCGTCGCCTCGTCGCGCAATTGCGCGACAAGCTGCGGCGCAGGAGATTGCGCGATGCGAGGTTCGACCGGTGCAAGCACAGGCGCAGGTGTCGAGACATAGAGCGTGATCGCCGCTGCTGCCATGCCTGCTCCAGCCAGCGCTGCAGCGATGCTCCAGGGGGCCGGGCCTGCGGCCTGCGCAGCGGGGATGGCGGCAGGCTCTGCATCGATCTGCGTGTCGTGTGCCTCGATCGCATCGATCCGGCGCTCGATCGCTGTCCAGATACCGGGCGTGGGGGCAAAGGGCGCGGTCGCCTCGGCCATCGCGCCAAGCCGCCATTCCCACCATTCGATCGCTGCGCGAAAATCTGCGTCGGAAAGCTGCGCGCGCTGTGCGGCGCTGCGCTCGGCTCCTTCGAGCACGCCGAGCACATGGGCGCCCGCCAGCAGGAACGGATCATTGCTGAACTCGCTTGCGTCCTCAGCCACCCAGGCATCCCCGCAATCCGGCAAGCCCGCGCCTAATCCAGCTCTTCATCGTCCCGAGCGGCACATCGGTTTCGTCGGCGAGCTCGGAATGGGTGTAGCCTTCGAAATAGGCCATCACGATCGAGCGCCGATGATCGGAACTCAAGGTTTCGAGGCAATGCTTCAGCGCAATGAAATCCTGCTTGTCGCAGAGCCATTCGTCGCTTGGCTGGAGATCCTCATCCTCGATCTCGGGCAGGACATCGCTGGCGATTTCCGCGCTCCGGCGCGCCCGGCGCACATCGTTGAGCGCGATATTGCGCGCGATCGTGCACAACCAGGTCATCGGCTTGCCTTTGGCGGGATCGAAGGTCGAGGCCTTGCGCCAGACCCTCACATAAACGTCCTGCAGCAGATCTTCGGCGCGCTCGCGGCTGCGCACGATGCGCAGGATGGTGCCGAACAGTTTGGCAGAGGTCAGTTCGTAAATTGCCGACAGCGCAGAGCGGTCGCCGCTCGATAGCAACGCCATTTCGGTATCGAGCTGCTGTCGTGCCTGGGTCAAGCGACTACCCTCTCCGCTCCCCTCATGCTGCGCCCCGGCGCGATCGGCAAGCGGTTTCTGCGGCGGTGGTGATATTCGCGGCCAGATGCACGATGCGCGTCACTGCCGGGCCCGAAGGCCCCCCGCTCAGGCGAAGATCGTGGGGCTAGCGGGAATGATCGCATAGGCGAAGAGGACTGCCGAAATGCTCACCGAGATGGCGGCGGCGAAGAGGTTGTTGGCGGTGCTGGTCATGATCGTCTCCTGTTTGGCCGCGAAGGCCCTTGGCTTGGGTTGGTAGCGGGTCGTTCCCGCTGGATGCCAAGAGCTTTGCACCAGGCGTGCCAAACTCGGGTTCCCTTTGTTTTTCATGAACTTGCGGAAAGGCTATGCCCACACGGCGCGGCACTTTTCTCAAGGTTTGGTAATTTTGCCCAAGACTTGGGCCAGCACCGATCCTGCCTCAGCCCGCTCCGAGCCGCCGCAGATGGAACCCGTGATCGCCCAGGCCTGCATCGAATGCGATCAGGCGCTTGTGATAATGGCCCACGCTGAGCTCATCGGTCAGACCGAGGCCCCCATGCGTCTGGATCGCGGCTTCTCCGATGGTCCGCCCCAGCTTCCCGATCTGCCCCTTGAGGATCGAGATATCACGCGCGCGCACGCCGCCCGAATTGGCGAGCGCGGCGGTGTAGGTCAGTGTTGAGAGCGCCTTGGTGTGCGCGATCTTCATGTCGGCGAGCCGGTGTGCGACGGCCTGGAACATGGCAATCGGCTGGCCAAACTGCTTGCGGGTCATCGCATATTCGCTCGTCAGCCTGACGAGCGCGCCCATCGCGCCAACAGCTTCGGCGGCCAAGACTATGATGGCATGGGCAAGGACCGTCTCGAGCGCTTCTTGCGCGTCTTCGAGCAGGATCGCGTCCTTGCCGAGCGAAACCCTATCGAAGCGGATATTGGCAGCGCTGCGCCCGTCGATCGTGGTGTATTGGGCGGCGGTGATCCCATCCGATGCAGGATCGACAAGATAGCATCCGAGCTTGCCTGTGGCGCTGCTGCACGCGGCAACGACCCATGCTTCTGCCTGCGCACCCGCGATCACGTGGTGCTTCTCGCCGGTAAGCGTCACGCCGTCCCCGTCAGCCGCGGCTTCCATCGCGATCTGGGCCGGGCTGCCCGTGCCGCTCCCCTCCTCATAGGCAAACGCCACGATGGCCTCGCCGCTCGCGAGCTTTCCGATCCATTCGCGCGCTGCCGGATTCTCGCTCGCCGCAAGCGCGCCGCCCGCCAGCATGATTGCGGAAACATAGGGCTCGACAATCAGATGCTCCCCAAAGCTTTGCGCAAAGGCGGTGCAATCCGCGATCGAACCACCCAGCCCGCCCTGCTCCTCGGCAAAGGGCAGCGCGAGCAGGCCGAGTTCGGCAAACTGCGCCCAGACAGCGGCCGACCATGGCTCGGACGATGACACCAAGGCTTGGCGCGTGTCGAAATCGTAGGTCTTCTCAAGGAAACGTGCCACGCTGCTTTGCAGCATGTCCTGTTCCTGGCTGTAGGAAAAATCCACCGCGTCAGGCTCCGGCAGCCATGCTGCGCGCGATGAGGTCGCGCTGGACCTCGTTCGATCCGGCATAGATCGTCGTCGCCCGGCTGTTGAGATAGAGTGGCATGGTGATGAGATCGAACTCGCTTCCCTGCGGCTCGACATTCGAGCCGACGCGCAGGGCCTCGAGCTGGTGTGCCAGTGCGCCGATCCCGGAGACCTGCGACATCAGGACCGAGGCGCGCTGGATCAGCTCGGAGCTGATCGTCTTGTTGATCGAAGGGAAGGCCGGGTCACGGGCGATCGGATGCCCGCTGATCGCCAATTTCTCGACATGGGCGAGGCTGGCGACCTCGGCCTCGAGTTCGCCGAGATCGCGCTGGAACACCGCATCGTCAGCCAGCCGCCCCCCAAATGGCGAGGCGGTCTCGGCGGCCGCGGCGCGCGCGCGCTCGAGATAGCGCGTCAGCATCGGGCTTGCCCCGCCCGCTCCGCCGCGTTCATGTTTGAGGAGGTGCTTGGCAACGCTCCAGCCATCGTTCTCTTCGCCGACACGGCCCGATTGCGGCACGCGAACATTGTCGAAAAACACCTCGCATTGCTCCGGGAAACCATCGAGCCCGGTGATCGGGCGCACGTCCATACCCGGATAGTCCATCCGGTCGAGCAGGAGGAAAGTGATGCCTTGCTGCTTTTTACCCTCATTGCTGGTGCGCACGAGCATGAACATGCGGTTGGCGTGATGGGCGTAGGTGGTCCAGATCTTCGAGCCGTTGATGATGTAGTCGTCGCCATCAGGCTCGGCGCTGCAGGAGAGCGAGGCAAGGTCCGAGCCCGCGCCGGGCTCCGAATAGCCTTGGGCCCAGAAGTCCTCGCCGGCGAGGATCGGCGGGAGATACTTCGCTTTCTGCTCCTCGGTCCCCAGATCGATCAGCAGCGGGCCGACCATGCCCAGGCTTTGCGGGAGGAGCGGGGGCAGATCGGCCTTGCGATATTCTTCCGCGAATATGAATCGCTGCTCGACGCTCCAGCCAGTGCCGCCATACTGGACCGGCCAGTGCGGCGCGGCCCAGCCCTTGCGCGCCAGGATCCGGTGCCATTCCATGCATTGCTCGAAAGGGGCAAAGACACTGGTGGTCTTGCGCCCGGCTTCGCGGATTGCGGGCGTGGGCGCGGTCGCGAAGAATTCGGCAATTTCGGCCCGGAAGGCCTCCAGCTCGGGCGAAAACTCGACATTCATTCCGGCGCTCTCCCATGATCCGCTCGCGGCCGCGAAGGCTGTATGGTCATGATCTCGTAGAGCTGTCTATCGCTGCATCAAGAGCAAGCGCAACGATCAGGATCATGCCTGCGATGCGGAGCGAGGGGGGGGGCAATCGCGGCGGCAAAGTTTTTGCGAAGATCGGCAAGGTCCGGCACGGATTGCTGGCCCCCGAAGCCGCTTTTTCCGAATCGCCGGGCCGAATCACCTTGGCCGTTTATCCTGGCCAGAAGCACCATTGTCGCGCGCGGGCGAAGCCAAGCCAATCAAGGGCTTGCGTAGTCATACGGAGGTGACGGGCAGGCTATTCCAGTCTATCTCGATGGTTCCATCAACTGCTTATAAACCATAGAGAAAGTCGTCAGAGAGCCCATAAAAAAACCCCGGACTGGGCCGGGGTTTCTTGATTTGTTTGGCCGCGAAAGGTTCAGCGTGCGCCGAAAAGTTCGTACCAGATATTCCAGATACCCATAGCAACCTCCTTGGAACGCCATTAACGTTACCGAGGATGGTTAACAGATTGTTTGGTAAATGCAAGCTTAAGCGGCGGCCGACCGTCGTTTCAGCAAGTGCAGGAAATCATCCGCCGGCAAGGCAGCGGCAAACAGGAAGCCCTGCGCAACGTCGCACTGCATTCGCCTGAGCTCGGTCGCGGTCAATTCGTTGTCGACTCCTTCGGCGACCACGGTCTTTTTCAAGGAATGGGCCAGATCGATCGTCGCACGGATGAGCGTGCGGCTGTCATTCGAAGTCCTGAGGTTCATCACGAACTTGCGATCGATCTTGACCTCGCAACTCGGAAAACGTTGCAGATAATCGAGGCTCGAATGGCCGGTGCCGAAATCGTCGATCGAGAACCAGATCCCAAGCGCGTTCAGCTTGCCAATGGTCGCCTCGACCCGCTGATCATCGAGCTTCTGGGTCTCGGTGATTTCGAGGATGAGGTTGCGCGCGGGAAAGCGGTGCTTTTCGCACAGGCGCGTTATCGTGTTCACCAGCATGTCGCCGGTGAGCGAATGCGCCGAGACGTTGATCGCAAGCTTGAAATCGTCGTCGACTGCGATGGCACGGCGCATTTCGGCCAGACCCAGATCGATCACATGGCCAGTCAGGGCATCGATCCGCCCGTGATCTTCGGCCAGGGCGATCAGATCCTGCGGGTTGACGAAGCCGAGCGTTTCATGCGTCCAGCGCACCAGTGCCTCCGCACCGATGACCTGACCCGTCGCGAGACTGACCTTGGGCTGATAGGCGAGTTCGATACTCCCCTCGGCCAGCGCCTTGTCGAGCGCACCCAGCAAGGTCTGGCGGTGCTCGCGATCATCGAGGAAGCTCTGATCCGCAATCAAGACCCGCTGGCCGCGCCGCGACGCAAGTTCGGCGGCATGCGAGGCATTCTGGATCCGGCGGTCGAGCGCAATACCGTGATTGACATCAACCGCAATCGAGACATCCAGCTTGCCGTCCTGCGGGCTGATCCCTCCGAAGTTCGCCAGCAAGGTGGAGATCCCAAGGGCATTGTCGCGCAGCTCGTCGCTCTGCGTCTTCGGCGAGGTCCAGACCACCGTGTCCTTGTCGAATGCGGTGAGCCCCTCCTGCGGGCAGACATTGCTCTGCGTGCGGATGCAGTTGAGCACCCGCTCGACAAACGCGCCGAGGGCGCGCGGCGCGCTGCTGTGTGACAGGTCGACGAGATTGTTGATCCGGACCGCATAGACGTCGAGCGGCTCTGCGCCAGCCTGAGCCGCAATCGCCTGCGGCACCATCAGATTGGTGGACTGGCTGTAGGCAGTGTTGGCGAGCCGGTTGAGCCGCCATATGCCGAGCGCGATGGCGGTCAGGGCGGGGAAGATGTCGATGTTGATCGAAAGGCTGTCGAGCCCCAGCGGCACGAGCGCGAGCACGATCACGCAGCCCCAGGTTGCCCTGGCATCGGGCCGCTTGCGCCGCGCCTGCATCGCCAGCAGCACAGCGGCAACGAGGAGAGCCGGATAGCCTCCCAGATCGACCGGCATGGCATGCTTGAGGGTCTCGGCCCCCAGAATGTGGAAATAGGCGCCCGGGATCTTGCCGCCCGTCGGCAGGTCATGGAAATCTCCTGCGCCCAGGTGCGTGTAGGCCAGGATTGCGGACTTCCCGCGGATCGCTTCCTCGCTGACCCGGCCCTCGAGGATATCGGCATAGCTGAGCGTGGGAACCGTATCGGGGTCGAATGCGAAATCGGGGCGATACCAGTCGCCCATCTCGTCGCGGCCGCCCCCTGGCTCATAGCCGGCCAGCACCGCCGAGATCGAGGGAATGGTCTGCGTGCCGATCTGCGTCGAGACGGGAAACCGGGCTGAGAGACCGAACGGCATGATCGCCCCCATCATCGAGGCGACATTGACACTTCCCCGCAGGCTTGGCGCTGGGCGCAGCCCCGCATGCTCCTGAAAGCCGTTTTCCACGCTTGGCGAGGCGCCCAGCCAGACGCGCCCGCGATGCTTCTCGAGCACGCGGGCAAGCGCAGCATCCTCGCCCGCTGAGGCGGGATCGGCATAGGCCCGATCGAACACCAGCCGCTCAAGCCCCAGCGCAAAGGCCTGCTCGATCAGCGCTGCATCCTCATAGCGGGTGGGCTTTTCATGGCCGAGCCGGGCGAGCGACCTGTCGTCGACCTCGATCAGGATGACCTCCCCCGAAGCCGGTTTCGAGCGCAGCTCCGCCCGCATGGTTCGATAGGCGTCCTCGGCCGGCAGCGCGAGATGCGTCAATGCCGCGAACAGACCAACCAGCAGGGCGACAAGCGCGATGTTGCGCCGACGGACCGGGAGCGCGCGCGAGATCACCCGATCGCGCTCGACACCCCTCAACCAGGGTATCAGGCGCGAAAGCCTTCCGGATGATCCATCTGCACTCATATTCATCGTCGCCGACCTCGAAGCGGCACGCCCATTTCTGACAACCTCGCTTCCCCTCTGCTACACAATGGTTTCGATGTTATTAGCAAATGGCCTCTCGCTTCTGCGTGCCGACACCGTTGTCTGAAGCCCCGCTCCTGCAAGGCCAGCGATCATCGGACGCGATCAGGTGGACTGGCACGGTGCCGCAAGCCGGGCGGCGCACACTCGGTTCGTCGCAGCTGCGGGGCGGTTGATACAGATGTTGCAATGTCTTGAGCCAAAAAACCCGCCGCTCGCAAATCCGCCGCCGCCGCCCACGCGCCGCCTGCAAAAGCCCCCGGAACAAGGCCTGCACGACGCAATCTGGCAATGATGAACGAGGCAGCAATCATCCCCC
>JGI12048J13642_10115969_pt1 | contig 38737 bp, 41 predicted proteins | sample ElkSlonscriptome_16_FD_13642 | JGI IMG/M metagenome (IMG submission 13642)
GTTCCAGCGTGTTGTCTAATACTTTTCAAACATCCTCTTAGGCCGAGAGCACGGATTCGTTAGGCTCTGGAGGGTCTTCAAAAAAAGGGGGAGAAAGCAGCTTCAGATAAAACGGGGTTCATTGCTGAAGTTACCCTCGTTGTGATTCCTCAGACCTAACAAATGATTGGACGTTCTAGGAGGTAACGAGCCTCCATCTGATGTCGTTTGTAGTTGAGTTGCTCTGCCATTTCGTGGGCAGAAGAAGCCTGAGCGTCTGCATGATGTCGAGAGAAGGGTGAAGCCGGCGATCGCCGCCAGTGGCTCATCCACCATCCTGTCCATCGAGACGAAGGCTCAAAAACAATGCGTGCCAACATTTGAGGCACCTCCTGATCAATAGAAAACCCGACGGGGCTTGTTGTACTACATTGTAGTATACAGATTACGGCATGGCAACTCCACTGAATCAAACTCAATGGAATGCCGCAAAAAAGAATGGTGCTGAGGTTCTCTAAAACCCTTTGAATCGAGGATGTTGGCGAACTCTTAAGACACTCAGCGACTACGCAAGAAATGTAACGCCCTGGTGTAGTATCTCGAAAAGTGCTGTAGTATGCCGATTGCCATGAAACTTACCGCTGAACTGTTTACCGTTCATAAGCGCTTTGCCCTCACCATTAGCCGAGGGACAAGTGCTAGTAGTACTAACCTATGGCTGCGACTGGAGCATGATGGCATCGAAGGCTGGGGAGAAGCGTCTCCCTTCTCGGTCGGAGCACTGCAAACGACTGAGACGTTGTATGCGGCATTGATGGCGATCGCCCCTGCCCTACACGATGTTTCTCCCTATGATCAGCAAAAAATTGAGGCTTTGTTGAAGGAGAAAGCCCTGCCCTCCGCTGCCCGCAATGCGCTGGACTTGGCGATTCACGACTGGATTGGTAAATCTCTAGGTGTGCCGCTGTGGAAACTATGGGGGGGCGATCGCACGGCCATTGGGCCAACCTCAGTCACCATTGGCATCAGTTCTCCCGATGCGGCAAGGGAACGAATGCGTCACTGGCTACAGTCCACAGAGGTCGGAGCCGTTAAGGTCAAGCTAGGAAGTCCGGCTGGAATCGAGGCCGATCGCACTATGATGCTAGCTGTGATGGAAGAAGCGCCCACCGGGGCAAAGTTCAGCATTGATGCCAATGGGGGCTGGAGTGTAGACGATGCCTTAGTAATGAGTCACTGGTTGGCTGACCGAGGTGTGACCTATATCGAACAGCCTTTGCCCCAAGGGCAGGAAGAGAATTTACCGACGTTGTATCGAGAGTCTCCCTTGCCGATTTTTGTGGATGAGAGCTGTTTTAACAGTCGTGATATTTACTCCTTGGCGGATCGGGTTCACGGCATCAACATCAAGCTGATGAAGTCAGGCGGATTGTCAGAGGCGTTGCGAATGGTTCATACCGCGCAAGCTTGCGGACTTGGCGTCATGTTTGGCTGCTATTCTGACAGTGCTCTATCCAATACAGCGGCGGCACAGCTTGCCTCTTTTGCTACCCATCTCGATCTCGACAGCCATCTCAATCTCAAGGATGATCCGTTTGTAGGAGCGACGATGGAAAACGGATGTCTGATGCCGACAGATTTGCCGGGGTTGGGTGTAACACGACGTAACTCTTAACTGCTCTATGCTTCTCAAACCTCATCACCGCATGGCAATTCTCCTTCACGAAGGGCTGAAAAATCCCGGCGGTAAAACCGGAATTTCCCTCCTCCGCTACAGCGAATTGCCAATTGTGGCGGTGATCGATAAAGACTGTGTGGGCGGATCGGTTGCTGAAATTACAGGGATTCAACGGGATGTGCCGATTGTCGGTTCAGTTGCAGAGGCGATCGCCCACGAGCCTGATGTGTTGGCGATCGGTATCGCACCCTCTGGCGGGGCATTACCCGAAGCTTGGTATCAAGAGGTGAGGCAGGGGGTCAAAAAAGGTTTGTCGGTGGTGAATGGGCTGCACACTGAAATGTCTCTCGACCCAGAACTGACTCATTCTCTCAATCCCGAGCAATGGATTTGGGATGTGCGGAAAGAGCCATCGGGGCTTGGAGTGGGCAGTGGCAAAGCGCGATCGCTCTTATGCAAACGAGTCCTGGCTGTCGCCACCGACATGAGCGTGGGCAAAATGTCCACTAGCCTCGAACTCCATCGGGTCTGCAAACAAAGAAGCCTGCGATCGGCGTTTGTTGCGACCGGACAAACCGGACTAATGCTGGGACATGACGGCATTCCCCTTGATGCGGTGCGGATTGATTTTGCCGCAGGTGCGGTGGAACAGGCCGTGTTGAGGCAGGGACAAGATGCTGATATCGTTCATATCGAAGGCCAGGGTTCTCTGATGAATCCGGCATCGACTGCAACATTACCGCTGATGCGGGGAAGTCAGCCCACCCACTTAATCATGGTGCATCGGGTTGGACAGACCCATATTTCGAATTTTCCTGACTTCAAAATACCGCCCCTTGCCGATGCCATTCAGCTTTGCGAAATGACGGCAGCCGGAGGAGGCACATTTTATCCAGCAAAAGTGGCGGGAGTGGCTCTCAATACCTTTGGGCTTTCGGATGAAGAGGCCAAGCGAGCGATCGCCCAAACCCAAGAAGAATTAGGACTTCCCTGTACAGATGCCATTCGCTACGGTGCCGAGCCGCTCGTGGATGCCATCTTGACCTAGACACTCATCACGATGTGTCAGTGAGTAGTGATATAATTAACCACTTTATTTGGGATGCCAAAAATCTTCAGCATTGGGCTTACTGTCGTATTCTTCTATTGCTGCATCGACATCGGAAATATGTTGATAAGCCCATTCACCCAAGACGGCTAATGGCTCAGTTAACGACTCACCTAGTTGCGTTAATGAATAATCCACTCTTGGTGGAACTGTCGGATATACCTCTCTCTTGATCAATCCTGACCGCTCCAAATTTCGGAGATTTTGGATCAGCATCTTCGGAGATATCCCCACAATCTGCTGCTTGAGATCGCTGTAACGCTTTTTCCCTTGAGCTAAGGCGTAAACCAGCAAAATTGTCCACTTATTTGCAATTTTCTCAAGAAGCTGATGGCCTTCGCATTGGGTATCAAAAATACCCATGTTTGCAATGCGTGCGAGAGCGGGTTGAGGTGGATAACTCAATTCAGCTTCGGGTCTTTTTGGTTCAAGAACCATACTGACTTACCTAAAGGTAACCAACGCACTTTTTCGTAAATCCTTTTGGACACGATGCGCTAGTGATATTCGTAAATCATAGCGTTACTGATAGGTCACAATCGATGCAAGCAATCATCATTCAACGGTTTGGCAACCCTGAAGTATTTCATCCTGCCGAGGTACCTACACCAAGGCTGATTCCAGGACATCTATTAATTCGAGTGGCAGCGACTAGCGTCAATCCTGTAGACACGAAAATTCGTGAAGGGGTTGTTGCAGATATCGCTCCTGAGTTTCCCGCCATCCTGCATGGAGACGTATCTGGTGTAGTAGAAGCTGTTGGTGACGGTGTTACTCAGTTTCAGGTCGGTGATGAAGTCTACGGCTGTGTGGGCGGGGTGAAAGGAACGGCAGGAACACTGGCTGGATATGTGTTGGCTGATGCGGATCTCGTTGCCTATAAACCGCGATCGCTAACCTTGACCGAATCGGCAGCCCTTCCTTTGGTATCGATTACAGCCTGGGAAGGATTAATTGGCCGTGCCCAGGTTCAGTCCGATCATAAGGTTCTCGTATACGGCAGTACAGGAGGTGTCGGACATATCGGCGTGCAACTGGCTAAATGGGCTGGTGCCGAGGTTTGTGCGTTGGTATCAAGTGAAGAAAAAGCAACACTTGCTCGCCAATTGGGGGCAGATGTGACTGTTGACTATCGTCAAACGCCAATTGAAGAAATCGTCGCTGAACACACAGACGGTAAGGGATTTGATGTCGTTTTTGATACCGTGGGTAACGATAACCTACAGAATGCCTTCAAAGCAGCAAGACTTAATGGTACTGTCGTTTCTCTTGTTTCTCTATCCCAGCAAGACCTGACACTACTTCATTCAAAGGGCTTAACGCTGCATCTGGTTTATATGCTACTACCATTATTGTTCGGGAGCGATCGTGCTTACCACAGCAAGATTTTGACCCAAGTTGCTCAATTAGTTGACAAGGGACATGTGCGCCCACTTATTGATGCAAAGCAGTTTTCCTTTGATGAGACTGACGCAGCCCACCGCTATGCAGATTCTGGCTCAGCGATTGGCAAAATTGTTCTGGAACAGAGCCTTTCATAGCACTATCGTGAGGAGAGTCGATTATGACCCCGCTAACCATCATTGCAAAGATTAAAGCTATGCCGGGAGCTGAGTCCAAAGTACGTCAGGCGCTGATGCAACTAATTCCATCAACCATAACAGAAGCAGGATGTTTGAATTACGACCTGCACCGCTTCATTGAGGATCCGACTCTATTCTTGTTCTATGAGAATTGGGAAAATGAGTCCTTCTGGCGACAACATAGGAATTCAGTGCATGGCAGAACATTCAAAGCCGATACAGAAGGTCTAATCACCGTCTTTGAAGTACTCTTGATGCAACCTGAGCCATCAAATGAATAAAGATTAGTGTTGCCTCCTCAAAAGGAGGCTCACTACATCACCATTAAATCTGAAAAGCTTCCTGCCTCTGACGTTTCGTCTGGCTTACTCTTCGCCGCCTTGGAGCTTTAGCAACAGGAACCCAAACGCCAAGCCCACTAAAATTAGAGTAAAGGAGAGAATCCCCGCGTTAAACATTTCTCCACCCATCACAATCATGACCTCTTAATATCTCTATAATTTCTTCCCCCTAACGGAGGAGCCGCCCTAAATCAGGGTCTACAGTATTTTATGTCAGTTCGTGATCTGTTCACGGTCGTTTCTCAGGATTGTTACCCTTTCACCTAACGGGTATCTAAGTCAAATTTATGCACGTTTCATCATCCCGCTCCCGATTTACGAGTAACAGTGCAATGTCGCGCCCCCGTTTGGCGATCGCCACTGGCGACCCCGCAGGCATTGGGCCAGAAGTGGTACTCAAAGCTCTGACCCACCCGGATTTGCACCAGATTGCCGACATTACAGTGGTCGGTACTCGATCGCACCTTTTGGACTGCTATCAGCGACTGCGAGAGGTGAGACCAGATGTGGCGATCGCTCATCCCAATGATCTCAACCTGCTCGATGTTTCCTGGGATGGTTGGTCAGAGAAGGGAAAAGCAGTTTGCCACCCCGGACAAGAAACGGCTCTGTCGGGAGAGATGAGCTTTCGCTATTTAGAAACGGCGATCGCCCACGTTCTTGAGGGTCATGCAGACGGAGTTGTAACTGCTCCCATTGCGAAGTCAGCTTGGAAATCTGCGGGGCATCACTATCCTGGTCAAACAGAATTGTTGGCAGAAAAAGCGGGAGTCGATCGGTTTGGCATGATGTTTGTGGCGCGATCGCCCCACACAGGTTGGATGCTGCGGACTCTATTGGCAACTACTCACATTCCTCTACAGGCGGTGCCAGCGGCACTCACTCCTGATGTGATGACGCGTAAGCTCGATTTGCTCTGTGAATGCCTGCGTCAAGATTTTGGCATTGTGGCTCCTCGCATTGCCATTTCGGGACTGAACCCCCACAGCGGCGAACAGGGGCAGCTCGGAGACGAAGAACAGGCTTGGCTATACCCATGGCTACAGGACATGGGCGATCGCCATCCGCAGGCCACTCTAGACGGCCTTGTTCCCCCCGATACCCTCTGGGTGAAGCCGGGACAAGCCTGGTTCGGAAACCGTCATTCGGTAAGCACTCATGATGCTTATTTAGCGCTCTATCATGACCAAGGGCTGATTCCCGTCAAGCTAATGGCTTTTGATCGTGCCGTCAACACTACTATTGGCTTGCCCTTCGTGCGCACCTCTCCTGACCACGGTACAGCCTTTGATATTGCGGGACGCGGCATCGCTGACCCGACCAGCATGATGGAAGCGGTGCGATTGGGAGCCGAGCTAGTGGCACAACGTCTGGGACGAGAGGCGATCGCTCAGGTTCAGTCGCACTCATCTTCTGCAAATTAGCAAGACGTCCGGATACGACTTGCTTTTGCGGGGAGAAAGGAATGGTAGATGCACCCTGATTCTTAATCCCTGGCTTCGGCTGGGGATTTTTTTTTGCGATTTTAAGGTGCTTTGTTCCGGATACGACCTGCTTTTGTGGGGAGAAAGGAATGGTAGATGCACCCTGATTCTTAATCCCTGGCTTCGGCTGGGGATTTTTTTGTCCAGATTTCAGTCCATTACGACAGTGAGCAACTCTTCAGACATGTCAAAATTCGCGGTGACGTTTTGAATGTCGTCGAGGTCTTCCAAGGCATCCATCAGCTTCAGGAGCGATCGCGCCTGGTCTTCGTCGGTTACGTCAATGACATTGTCAGGAATCCACCGCAGCTCCGCCTGACTTACCTGATATTCTGCCTTTTTCAAGGCGGTTACCACATCTTCAAGATGGCTGACCTCAGAAAAGACCTCTGCCCCCTCAGTCTCATCAACGTCGGTTAATTCGTAGGTTTCCGCGCTCCCCTGCAATGATGCCTCTAGGAGCCGATCCTCGTCAATTGGCCCCGGCACAGACGCAACTCCCTTTTGTTCAAACATCCAGCTGACACATCCGGTTTCTCCGAGGTTTCCGCCATTTTTGCTAAAGGCGGCTCGAAGATCGGCAGCGGTGCGATTTCGGTTGTCGGTCAGAGCTTCGATTAAGATCGCCACTCCACTTGGGCCGTAGCCCTCGTAACGAATTTCTTCTAGAGCGTCGTTGTCTCCACCCAACGTGCCTGCTCCTTTGGCGATCGCCCGTTCGATGTTGTCGTTTGGAATGCCAGCGGCCTTTGCTTTGTCAATCGCTGTCCGCAGTTGGAAGTTGCCCTCGGGGTCAGGGACTCCTGTTCTCGCGGCGACAATAATTTGCCGAGAAATTTTCGCGAACACCTTGCCCTTGACTGCGTCAACTCTGGCCTTCTGTCGCTTGATGTTGGCCCACTTACTGTGTCCTGCCATAGCTCTAATTCAAATCAATATCTCAGTGCAAATCCAATTCAGGATTGTTCAATAAATTGGGGGCGATCGCCACTAAGGTCGAATTGGATTTCAGCCATGTTGGCGATCGAGTGAGTTCTCCATAATAAAGCCCCACATCATTGGCTGACATGGGGCTTACATCTTATTTTAGTTGCGCTTTAGCGTTGTAGATAAACTCTAAAGGACAAGGCATTGGGGCTGAAATCCTCAAAGATTTAAGCTTCGGCACCCACGGCATAAACGCTGACTTTCTTGCGGCTCTTTCCCTTTCGCTCGAAAGTCACAATTCCATCAATCAGTGCAAAAAGAGTGTCGTCTTTTCCTCGGCCAACGTTGAAGCCAGGAGCCACGCTGGTTCCACGCTGACGAATCAAGATATTGCCTGCGCGGACTTTTTCTCCACCGTAGCGCTTAACGCCCAACCGTTTGGAGTTAGAGTCGCGACCGTTTCGAGTACTACCTGTTCCTTTCTTATGAGCCATTGTTCTCTGTTTCCCTTATGCTTTGCCTGTTCGCTCTGTGCTAAATATCTCTGAATCGAGTACGCCTTTAGCGGTTGAGGACTCTACTCAGAGCATAACTGAAAATTTGCGATGATGGATCTGAACTGCCGGAATGTAAAGACTTGCTAGCCATCCCTACTCTGTGACAGCTTCTGGCGGGTAATTTTTTATTCTTCTGTCGTTTCCGCTTCGGTTTGTGGAGCCTCATCTGCTGGAGCTGCTGTGTCTGAAGATACGGCGGCTGAGGAGCTATCGTCTTCCGCAATCACGTTACCTTCTACTTTGATGGAATTGATCATGATGCGCGTTAGCTCTTGGCGATGACCTTGCTTTTTGCGAGTCTTCTTTTTGGGGCGCATTTTGTAGACGATAATTTTGCGTCCTCTAAGATGCTGCATGACTGTCGCTTCAACCACAGCCCCTTTGACGAGAGGCTGCCCAACCATGAAATCCCCATCGTTTTCGACAAACAGCACCTGATCCAGTGAGATTTCCTCATCTGCTTCGACACCAAGGCGGTTGACGTCATAGAAACGACCGGGTTCTACCCGTAACTGTGTACCGCTGGTTGAAACAATTGCGTATGCCATATCAATTCCTCATGAATGCCGTGCAGGCGCTTCTCTGATTGCAATTTCATCTCTGTTTTGGCAAAGACTCAAAACGATACGACTGCAAACGAAGCTTTTGGCCTGTTCCGAACACAATATTTGTCAGACAATTTATCATCATGACGACCAGCGAACCAGAATGTCAAGTCCTTTTCCTAAAGCGATCGCCTGTCAGTCAATCACCTGCTAGTCAGAAGTCATTCTTCACCCAACATCATCACTAGACGACAAAGCTGATGGCTTCTCCTTGGGCAGCTTGCCAACTGCGAGCGTCATAGTAAAGATCTTCTAGGGAAATGCTGTATAACGCTTCTTTCATCTTTTGACTAAGGCGTTTCCAAAGGGTAAACGTCACCCAGTCCCCGGCTTGTTGTTCATCTGGAGCATGGTTAGGAAGCGGCTCAACAGTCTCGCCTACGGCTTCTAGAATCTGACCGAGGGAAATTTGGCTTGGCGATCGCCCCAGACGATAGCCACCCTGCACCCCTCGAACCGAGGTGACTAAACCAGCGCGGCGCATCTCAATCAGCAGTTTTTCCAAATAGGGAGCGGGAAGCCCCTGCCGTTGGGCGATCGCCCGGACAGAAGCTGGCCCATACTGAGGTTGCAGGGTCAGGTCGAGCAAGGCTTTGACGCTGTAATGTCCGCGAGTAGTAAGCTTCAAGGGTTGGGCATAGCGTGTTGATCGTCTATGTTTAGTCTAAACCCTCACCTCCGATTAACATGACAAAAACTCTATATCTTGCAAACCCCTACGGCTTTTCGGCTCAGCAGCGTTCCCTGCTGTTGCCTCCTCTGACTCAAGAGCTGGAAGCCTTGGGAGCTGAAGTCTGGGAACCGTTCGACCGAAATAATCAAGTCGATTTTTCGAAGGCCGACTGGGCCTATCAGATTGCTCAGGCCGATTTACAGGATGTGAAAACCTGTGACGGCATTTTCGCCGTAGTCAACGGCACACCCCCAGATGAGGGAGTGATGGTTGAGCTAGGAGTGGCGATCGCCCTGAAAAAGCCGATCTTTTTGTTTAGGGACGACTTTCGCCGTTGCTCCGATAGCGAAATCTATCCGCTTAATCTTATGGTCTTTGCTGGACTCCCGAAGCAAGGCTGGGAGTCATATTTTTATCAATCTGTAGACGAAATTGCGTCGCCCTCCAAAGCGCTCTATCAGTGGCTGCAATCGTTCGCCAAATCAACAGCCTATTGAACCGACCGTCTTGCTTGCTTTCCTGCAACGACAGGCGCTAGGACGATTGGCGTTGAAAAATAACGGATAGATTATTGGCAGGCATAGGTACGGTCTTGACCAGAGCAAGGTGGCGTTCCCGTGCTGCGGCGACAACATCGGCCAAGTCACGCACCCCCCAATCAGAATTCTGCGATCGCAGACTGTGATCAAACGCTGCATTGCTCGGTGCGGTGTGTTCTCCATTTTGCTTGTAAGGGCCATAGAGATAGAGAATGCCGTCTTCAGGCAAAATTCGCTCTGCCCCTGCGAATAACCCCAAACAAGCCGTCCAAGGGGCAATGTGAATCATGTTGATATTGACAATGGCTCGAATGGGATGTTGCTCGATGTCCAACCCCTGGAATTCAGGAGGCCATCCGTTCTGCTGAATGGACATAGACTCGACGGGCCATAACTCTTCGCGGGCATCTAACGCCAATGGCGGGTAGAGATTATTGGAAGGATAGTGCGATCGCCAAGCGGCAATGCTCGCTCGGGCGATTGGATTTGGGTCAGAAGGTAGCCACTGCCGGGGCGAAAGCTGAGAGGCAAAGAACACGGCATGTTCGCCCGTGCCACTCGATATTTCCAAGACCGAGCCTTCAGCGGGCAGCACCTCATGTAGTACATCTAAAATAGGTTGACGATTGCGTTCGGTCGCCGGGGCAAATTGCCGATCATCACCAAGCGGCATAGGATAAAAGACCTAAAATTAGCGTGTTTACTCTAGTCGCAGAACTCATGACGCGCAGATAGCCAAGAGAGTTTTTTTGCAGTCGAGGTCATGCCTCTTCTAAATCTTCTGGCGTGTTGCAGTTCATCATCATGCTGGTATCTGCTACGTCCAAGAGATGGATAGGTTGAGAACGAAGCCACCGCTGAAACGATCGCCCCCCCGATTCAATAAACAGCTTTAAATCGGGAAGACAGGCCGACCGATAAAACCCACAGAGAGCCTCCCATCCTTTGGAATGATGAGGCATGGCTGCCATCACATCCGCATCAACTGAATCCAACTCAGCCATCCACTGCTTCAGCACATCAGCTCGCAGGCGAGGTAAGTCGCACGCCAGCAGCAGAACCCAGTCAGCAGCATACCCTTCTTCAACCAAAAATTCTAAGCCTTGGGCAAAGCCAATCAGGGGGCCTTGAAGCAAAGACGAGTTTTGAGTGCTCACGGATGTCTCAAGCGCAGGCAGACCCGCGAGATCGACAATATGATCCTCAGTCCCCAGCGAGAGGTCGTCGGCTAAAATATCGCCTGAGTGTGCAGAGTCAAAACGAGATTCTGCTGGAGAAGCGATCTCGTGAATCCAGCAACAGTCAGGTGGCAGAATTGGCTGGTAGCGTTCTGCCCAAGGTGTCACTACCCAAACATCACGGGTACAGGCGGCAGCGACATCATACACTCGACGCAGCATCGGAACTCCATCGATCTCGACAAGAGCTTTGTCTCGCCCCATGCGAGAGCTTCGACCTCCCGCGAGAATCAGCGTTGAGCGAAAACCGGGCGATCGCCCTTCGTACATATGCTTGCAAGACCTCTGAATTATTTAACAATTCACAATACTATTGTATTTAATAACGAATTGTTGAATTTTGTAAGTATTCTGATTATCAGATTGTCGTTGATAGATGCCTGCTTGAAAATCGTTATTGAATCATTACACAGTTGCGTCGTGTTGGTATACCTTGTCTCTATCAAAATCTCTATCAAAAGCTGACTCTGGCGTGGTGGCAGGATGAATCAAGGTGATAGACGTCTCGTGAGGGCTGCTCTCTGAAGGCAGCATGAGCTTTGGGTTGAGGCGCAAACTGCTGAACTGGTTGAGCGCCCAAGATGCGGTTTGGCGCACGTCTTCATCGCTGTCGTTGACTGCGTGACGCAAAATAGCCGTGACCTGTCCCATCAGTTCGTAAACCCTCGTGATGTCCCGAATTGCATTCTTTCGTACATCTGAACTGTCGTCTTGCATTGAAGTGATCAGAGCGTGACTGAGCGGTTGGAGAGTGCGCACTCCAATTTCTGAAATCGCTGCCAAAATCAGGCTGCGTTGCTGAGAGTCAGCCTTTAGCATCAAATTTACTAGAGGTTGAATGGACTCAGTTGTGCCGATTCGACCTAGTTGCCAAATTGCTTTGCGACGAACTGCGGGATCGGAGCTATGTAGATTGTGCTGACAGATTTCCACTTCTGTTGGCGGTGTCATGCGAGGCGTTGATCTAATGCTGGAAAGTGGGGTTGGAGCGACTGTGACGGATGTTGTGGGATTTGGGCGATCAGCCTGTGGGTCAGCAGCGTTCAGTAAGGGCAATTTTGGCGATCGCCCAGTGCGTTGCGGTCGTTGAGCTAGCCGAAACTGGACTGGACGATTCATGCGCCCCAACTGATAAAACAGGCTGGCGATCGCCAATGCTATAACGCCAAAAGCCCCCCACCGTATTGGTCTGAGTGAGTTGGATGAGTGTGTTTGTGACACCCGCATCTCTTCTGCTACTGGAGAGAGCTGAGAGCGAGTCTCGGAGGTGCGGTCGGCAGAGGGTAAAATTTTTGCTTCCGCGTTTTCTGGCGGGATGATTTCCTTCAGTGCATTTCTGTCACTAATAACGCTGTGGGGCACAGACTGTTCCGTTACAGAATCAGGTGATGCCGTCGCCGACTTGAGTCTGGCTTCCGAAGAACCAAGATGGTCTCTGGGCAGGTCGTTGTTGAGGGGGCGATCGCCCAAAAGCCCTGTGAGTTGAGGCTCTGTGTCCGGAGACTCGCTTGTCTGAGAACGAACCTGTTCAAACGCAGCGCGTAAATCATTCCAGGTGGTGCGATCGACATTTCCTGTCACTGCGAGGTTGTGCGATCGCTGAAATTGGCTCACCGATAATGCCGTTTCTGGCGTGTAAACTCCGTCTACGTCGTCGTCATAGAGACCCAGAGCTTTCAACATGAACTGGATCTGAGACACAATTTGTCCGCGATCGCCCATATTGATGACTCGACTACGAGGCGTGTTGCTGACCGTGAGCAACGATGCATTCGCTGGATCAATCAACAACGATGTAGAAATTCTTGGAGTCGCCGAGATGTCCAAATTTGCTGCGCCCATCATCCAGGGCAGCATGACAGCAGAGATAACCCCAAATGTTAAAGACTTAGACATCGGACAGCAGCCTCTATTGAACTTAGCTCATTCATTCCACACCCTGAGCTATGGATGGTCGCTGAGCCCCTGAGGTTGTTTTTGAGTGCTGCATTTACACTTCAGGCTCAACGGCGTCTAACTGCCCAGATGATACCCCAGCAATTTCTCGATTGAGTGATGAGCTATTTGAAGAAAAGTTCGTGTTGTCAGAGTTTCTGAGTGGAAGAGTGTCAGCAGATGAAGTGGTTTCCGATGCTGTGGCGATCGCCCGAGAACGCAGAGCCGTCAGACGATCAGCCAAGACATCTCGCTGGTTGATCAAGTAAATACTAACCAGAGTCAGTCCAACGCCCATCCACTGAATCGAACTCAAGACTTCGCCCAAAAACAGATTTCCCAGCAGCAGGGCAAATACAGGTGTTAGAAACGTGAGCGCACTGAAGCTCGTGAGGTTTCCGGTGGACGCAAAGTAGAAGAAGAGTCCATAGGCGATCGCCCCTCCGAAAATACTGGCATAGGCTAATCCAGTCCAGTCAGTCCCAGTCAGCATCTGCCACTGCTGACTTTCGTCGAACACTGAAATCAGGCTCAAGCCAATTCCTCCCAAGACCATGTGCCATCCTGTTGCCGCTATGGGGTCGGCGTGGCGACACACATAACGCACCATCACCGTGCCCACGGCCATCGAGAGAGCTGCCATCAGCATCAACCACTCACCGCTTTGAAACAGCTGTCGGCCTAATTGGACGATCCAATGCTCCGCTGAGTCGAGGTTGCTCTGCCAGTTCAGCAACGAGACATCGCCGTGAAGTAAGCTGTTGACGCCGTTCACAATCCATTCGTCCGGCAATCCCAACAGACTGATTCCGGCAATTCCGAAGGCGAGTCCCAAGCCACCAAACCAGCCAATTTTCTCGCCAAACAGGAAGTGAGCCATGATCGCCACAGCCAACGGTTGCGAGTCAATCATGACTGAACCCAGCCCCGCCCCTGTGCGCTCTAACCCTTCTGCCAAAAATCCCTGAAACAAAGCTCCATCAACCAAACCAAACAAAGCAATCCACAACCATGCTGTCCAGCCTTTAGGTTGCGATCGCCCCATCATCGCAGCAACCAAAACGACCAGAAAACCCGCTGGCAACAGCCGCAGAGTCGCCATGAACATCGGTGTCGTATGAGGAATTGCTCCCTTCATCGCCACCATCGACGAACCCCATAGGAAAAAGGGAGCAATCAGCAACAGTGGAAATAGGAGTCGCTTGGAATCGAGAAACTTCAGTTGCATGAATAATGAAATTAAAAATATTACATTTCTTCATATTTTACTGATTTCTGCTCAGGAGTGCCGAGCAATCTTCCCAATGCAGTCATCACGATGAGGTGATTTGAGCGAATACGGTGATTTGAGCGAATACCCAGATGAATCAAACGGTTCAAAGGAGGGCAACGCCAATCTCGCCGACTGAACCTGTACGTCAAAAAAAACAGCTCAAATCAACGTTCAAAGGTAATCCAGCTCGGTTTTTTAAACTAGAATCTCTCAGAATTGGCGAAGGAATCGTAAATCGCTGTTGTAGAGTCTGCGAATGTCATCAAGCTGATGGAGCACCATTGCAAATCGTTCGACACCAAAGCCAGCCGCAAATCCGGTGTAGATCTCAGGATCGTAGCCAACGGCTTTGAGGACATTGGGGTCAACCATGCCACAGCCGAGAACCTCTAGCCATCGCCCCCGCCACTGCACGTCTACTTCTGCAGATGGCTCTGTGAACGGAAAGAAGCTAGGGCGGAATCGAATGGGCAAATCGCCAAACATTTCTTTTAGAAAAATCTTGACCGTCCCTTTCAAGTCGGTAAAGGTTAATCCTTTGTCTACAGCCAAAATTTCGAGCTGGTGGAATACTGCTGAATGGGTCGCATCTACCGTATCGCGACGATAGACCCTGCCCGGAGCTGCCACTCGAATTGGAGGATCGTTGTTCTCCATATAGCGGATTTGAATGGAGGAGGTGTGAGTGCGCAGAAGATTGCCATCGGGTAGATAGAAGGTGTCCTGCATGTCACGAGCGGGGTGATCGTCGGGCGTGTTGAGGGCTTCAAAGTTGTAGTAGTCGCTCTCCATTTCTGGCCCTTGAGCCACGGTGTAGCCCAAACCCATGAAAATATCGAGCGCCCGATCAACCGTTTGGGTCAGGGGATGCAGTTTGCCTTGAGGAGTGTAGACCCCTGGCATGGTGACATCTAATGTTTCTGAGGCAAGTCGAGCTTCAATGGCTGCTGACTCTAATGACTCTCGACGCTGTTCTAAATCGTCTTGCAGCGCCGTTTTCACCTGGTTGGCAAGGGAGCCAATGCGAGGGCGATCGCCCGCATCAAGCTTACCCATGACCTTTAGCACCACGGAGAGCTGGCCTTTTTTGCCCAAATACTGAATTCGTAGTTGCTCTAGAGCGTCGAGCGTATCAGCCGTGGCGATCGCTTGCTGAGCCTCAGTTTGTAGCGTTTTTAGTTGAGATTCTAGTTCGCTTAGCTGACCCGTCATGTGCCCACATCAAGAAACTGGTCTGTTTGATCTTCACCAGTCTATCCTGATTTAGGGTGAAGACGTTGAGCAACCTAGACAAATTGGATAAACCAAAGGGCAACCCCAGCAACAACCATGAAGCTTCTGATTAGTAACGACGATGGCATCTTTGCCCAGGGCATTCGGACATTGGCAAATACTCTCGCTGACGCTGGTCATGAGGTGAGTGTCGTGTGTCCTGATCGCGAACGGTCTGCTACCGGACACGGGCTGACTCTTCACAAACCCATCCGAGCCGAAGCAATTGACTCTATATTCAATGATTCGGTTCGAGCCTGGGCTTGTTCAGGAAATCCTTCCGACTGCGTCAAACTGGCGCTCGGAGCACTTCTTGACGAGTGGCCTGACTATGTCTTGTCAGGCATCAATCACGGAGCAAACTTGGGCACCGATATTCTTTACTCCGGCACGGTCTCCGCTGCTATGGAAGGGTTGATGGAAGGGATTCCTTCGATTGCTTTTAGCCTTGCGAGCTTTTCCCATCAGGATTTTCAGCCTGCGGCAGATTTCGCCGTGTCCTTGCTTGACCATCTTCAACAGCAGCCTTTACCTGAAGCAACGCTGCTGAATGTCAATGTTCCGGCGATCGCCGCTGCTGATATTAAAGGGGTTGTGTGGACCCGACAGGGAGTTCGTCGCTACGTGGATTTGTTCGAAAAGCGAGTTGATCCACGGGGTAAAACTTACTATTGGCTGGCTGGTGAAGTGCTCGAAGAAGTCGAACAAGATTTGAGCAATATTCCGGGTTTTGCTAGCTTGGATGGGAAAACAGAGGAATTACAGCACATTCTCACCGACGTGCAGGCGATTCATTATCGTTGTATTACCATTACTCCATTGCAATACAATCTGACCTGCGTTGCTGGGCTTGCCACTCTGAGTCAGCGCAATCTGAAAATCTAGCAGAGGTTGACCCAGAGTCTTGAAGGCTTCCACAATGTCGAGGCACTCAATCTTAGGTTGAAAATTCAGGTCGGAATAAGGAAACGCTAAGATGGATTCTTTATAAAATTAACGAAGCCCAAAACTTAGCCTAAATAATTCTCGGGGATAGCATTTCGCTGTAATAGACGTAACCGATTCAGGGTGTTGACGGGCTACAATTAAAATAGTTGTTCAACGACCATCATTCGATAGCCTAGAGGTGAGTGCAAATACTTAAAAGTAATGTTGTAGGAAATGCTTATTTGACCTCCTGTGTTGAGTTTAGGTTCACATTGCACCTTCCATAACATTACTTTTGTTTGTTGAGAAGATCTATCGAATATCTGGGTTGACTTAAAACGAAAGTATTCAAGTGTTAACTTGCATTTAAGACCTAAGGTGCCTCTGAGACCCAGTAGTAGCTGCTGAATTAATGCTCATGTCTGACTCTACAGATCAATTTATTGTCCGCTTCTGGGGCGTGAGAGGCAGTATTGCCTGCCCAGGTGAAAGGACTGTTCGGTATGGTGGCAATACCTCCTGCATCGAGATGAACGTAGCGGGGCAACGCCTAATATTTGATGGCGGCACTGGACTTCGTGTCTTGGGTCAAACGATTCTCAAAGAGATGCCTCTTGACGTGAAGATGTTTTTCACTCACTCGCATTGGGATCACATTCAAGGGTTTCCCTTTTTTGTTCCAGCATTTGTGCCGGGAAATCGCTTCGAAATTTACGGGGCGATCGCCCCAAATGGCTCCACCATTGAGCAGCGTCTCAACGATCAGATGCTTCATCCCAATTTTCCTGTTCCTCTACAGGTGATGGGTGCCCAGCTACACTTCAACGACATCAAAGTTGGAGATACGGTACATCTGGATGACGGTCTTCATGTCGAATCGGCATTGTTAAATCATCCGGGTGAAGCCGTCGGTTACCGTGTCAACTGGAAAGGACACGCTGCTGCTTACATTACCGACACAGAACATTTCCCAAATCGTTTGGATGAAAATGTTGTGCAATTGGCGCGAGACGCTGATGTGATGATCTACGATGCCACCTACACTGACGACGAGTACTACAACGAAAAGTCAAGCAAAGTCGGCTGGGGTCACTCCACCTGGCAAGAAGCGGTTAAGGTTGCCAAAGCTGCCAACGTCAAGAAGCTTGTTATTTTTCACCATGATCCGCTCCATTCCGATGATTTTATGGATGATATCAAAGACAAGACTTCAAAGGCATTTCCCAACAGCGTCGTAGCTTGGGAAGGACTAGAGTTAGATTTGGTAAGTCAGCCTGCCATGTCGTCTTCCAAGGTTTAGAGTTTGATCATCAGGTTTCGATAACACTCTTTTGAAGGGACAGATTTGCCTGAGCTTTGGAGCGGATTATGTCAGAATGTAAAGCGTGAGAATTCTGACTCCTACCGACACAATTTACGCACCTGCTGCGATCGCCCTGGGGAACTTTGATGGGATTCACCGAGGGCACAGGCGCGTTATTGATCCCATGCTGGCGGTGACAGCGGGAAAATCCACCGTTGTTTCATTTGATCCTCATCCCAAAGAATTCTTTACAGGGCAGCGACACCCACTTCTGACTCCGATTGCAGAGAAAGCTAGCTACCTGGAATCTATTGGAGTGGAACAACTGATCTTAATCCCCTTTGATCATGTCTTGGCTCAGCTTTCTCCTCGTGCCTTTGTGGAAAAAATTCTGCTGGAGCAGATTCGCACCTGCTGGATCAGCGTGGGAGAGAATTTTTGCTTCGGACACAAACGTGCCGGAACGACGGCAGACTTACAGGCGATCGCCAAAGAGCATGAAATTCCTGTCCATTTAGCCGACTTAGAAGTCTGCGGAGACGAACGGGTCAGTAGTTCGGCCATTCGAGCGGCTTTGAGCAAAGGAGATTTGTCAAAAGCGAACCGTCTTTTGGGGCGTCCTTACTCGATTCGAGGCATTGTCGTGAAAGGACAGCAGCTAGGCCGCACTATTGGCTTTCCTACGGCAAACCTTGATATTTCCAATCGTAAATGTCTACCTCAACGGGGAGTATATTACGTCCAGGTGGCTCACCCTCATCATCCTGGACAGCGATTTCCTGGAGTCATGAATCTAGGGTGTCGTCCCACGGTCAATGGGATTCAGCAAACGTTAGAAGTTCATCTACTCGACTGGAATGCAGACCTCTATGAGCAGACCTTGACGCTTTATCTTGAGCGATTTCTGCGTCCAGAGCAGAAATTTGAGTCCTTAGATGCCCTCAAATCCCAAATTCAGGCAGACTGTGCTCAGGCGCGATCGCTCATGACTGCCTCTTAACGCAACGTTTCTCAAGGTCACTTATTTTCCAGGAGTTTTTTCTGCGTTATGTTGCCAGAGCATCTCGATCAGTCGTACCAAACTTTTTTTGCCGCGCTCGGCCAGCTTGAGACTTCACTAGAGTCTGATGATCTCAAACAACTTCAGTTTGTCTTGCCAACTCTAAAAGAGGCATTTTCACGACTTGTTGAGGGAACAGAGCAAGCGATGGCTGAAAATTTGATAGAATCAGAACAAGCGTCTCGCATTCAGTCCATTCAGACCGAAATGAATAAAGCGATGCGACTGTTGAATACAGATGTCGTATTTCTCAACACAGCGAAGCAGCCCGACACCATTCAACAGCGGCAGCAACAGATTGGCACTCGTCTCCAATCCCTGAAGCAGTATGGAGAAGCAGTACTCTCGATTTGGAATATCTCTACAGCCGAATCTTGAACACAACACATCAGATGATTGGAGTATTGTCTAGTCCCTATGAATGTTCAGAGAGCCTGTGCTGGCTCAATCTTCAGCCGATTTTTCTTCGGAATCTACGAATGGGTGATTGCGCTTGACATATTTCATCACCATGGGCTGAGGCGTAAACAAAATTCCATCATTTAATTTCATTTGGTCGATGAGCGATCGCCGCACTAGAGACTCTGTAACAATGCGCAGATAGGTAAAGTCGCTTAGGAAAAGAGTACTCTGACTCAAAAAGTCTTCAACTTTGCCACCGAATAGCTCTTGAATCGTCGTTGCAATGATGTGCAAGTCCAAGGGATTAACCCCGATAGCAAATCAGCAACTCATTCCACAGTTCAAGATTAAGCAGTTTTTTGTCGGGACAGAATATGATGAGCATTATCCCCCATGCCTCGAATGTTGAGCGATCGCAAGATCATTGACTACTTTGGCGACCAAGGTCGTTTTGCCAATACCGCCAATGCCAAGAACTGCGACAAGGCAGCAGTTCTCATCGAGCACTAAAGACTGAAGAGTTTGGCTGTCCGCTTCTCGGCCATAAAAGACCGGAACATTAGGTACTCCATCGACGACAGGCTGATCGGAGCTTGAGCTATTGAACCCGTCACTGGGGGAGAATTGACGCTGTATCTTGCCGCTTGTGCGACGATGGCTGAGGTCAGAGTGAGGCTTTTCTGCGTTGTGGAGAGCCTCATCATCAGTTAACCCAGAGGCTAAGCGATACCCCAACCGTTCTAGCAATCGCAGTGCTCGGCTCCAATCTTTGACGCGTATAACGAATTAGACTCGGAGAGCATTCAACATCCGTCGTCTGTTTGAGTTTCAAATAGTTAGCACTGCTACAGTGTGTCAACGCTCATCAATAAAAATCATCCGCACTTTACCCGCAAAAAGGTCTTACAAGTCTAAGACAGAGGTAAACGATAAGTCGGAGCTTGTTGGCCCAAAACCACATTAGACTTATTAAGGACGATGTTCGTTGATCCAAGGGAGACTAATCAAAGCATGATGAAACAGCGCTGGATGAGGGTACTGCGAAATGGACAGCGATTGCTCTTGGCAGGCATTGCTTGTCTCGTTATCGTCTCTAGCTTTGGACTGGCGGCCCATCCTGCCCATGCCAGTTTGACAGACGATCGTTATGACGGCAATATTTACCCGCTGTATGCAGGCAACGGTTCTTTAGTGCCCCCAAAATTCACCCTAAAACAAGCCTTGGATAGAAGCGATCGCCCAACATTGCTGGTTTTCTATATCGACGATAGCAGTGACTGTAAACAATACTCGTCTACTCTTTCTCAAATCGATGCGTTCTACGGTCGAGCGGCTGACTTTATTTTGTTGGATGTAGATTCTCTACCGCAAAAAGAGGAGTATGCACCGACGGAACCCGGCTATTACTACCAGGGTTTCGTTCCTCAAACCCTGATTTTTGACCAAGACGGTGATGTGGTTCTGAATGAGGTTGGTACTACGCCGTTTGAAACAGTAGATGATGCATTTCGGGAGGTTTTTGACTTGCTACCCCGCACAGAGTCGGTTGAGCTGAAACGGCGCATGATAAATGAAATCAACACTGAGCTAGTGCGAGACGAAGAAACGAGTGAAGAAGCAGATAAATAGTATGGGTCATTAAAAAAAGGGAGCTGATACCAGCTCCCTTATAAAAAGTATGGAATTTTTCTCGTCAATAGTGGCAAGTTTCAGCAGATAATCTACTTCACAGAAACTTTTGCGCCAGCTTCTTCGAGTTGCTTTTTCGCATCTTCAGCAGCGTCTTTAGCAACAGCTTCTTTGATGGCTTTAGGAGTAGACTCCACCATGTCTTTGGCCTCTTTCAAGCCTAGACCTGTTAGCCCTCGAACGACCTTCAGAATAGCAATCTTCTTATCGGCGGGAACTTCTTCAAGCACCACGTCGAACTCAGTTTTCTCTTCTTCGGGCTCAGCAGCGGCAGCAGCAGCACCAGGAGCCGCCATCATCATCATGCCGCCACCAGCAGATGCAGATGCGTCTACATCAAACGCTTCTTCAATTTGCTTGACCAACTCAGATGCTTCAAGCAAGGAAAGCGTTTTCAATTGTTCCAAAATTTCGTCAGTTTTAGCAGACATTGAGATCCTCCAATCAAGTTTAAGTAAATTCGTTTTACGTATCGGTCAGGCTTGGAAACTGTAGGCTTTACTCGGAATCTTCTTTTTGTGCCACAGCCTGTAGTGCGCGTCCCAACGAAGCTGGAACTTCTTTGATGCCAACCGCAACTTTCGTTGGAACAGCCTTGGTTCCTACCGCTAGTTTTGTTGGTACTGCGTTGATCGCCCCCGCAATACGAGCAATAAGCTCTTCCTTCGTTGGCAAATCGGTGATGGCTTTGATGTCATCTTCGTTGAGAGCTTGACCTTCCAGCACACCGCCCCTTAGAACGGTTTTCTTGGTGTCTTTCTGAAAAGCTTGGTAAGCCTTGATCGCTTTGCCTAAGTCATCTTTCAGAAGCAAAAAAGCAGATGACTCTTTGAGAAATTGAGTCATAGGTTGCCAATCTTCGTTGCCGTCGATCGCAATCTTCATCAACGTGTTTTTGGTAACCTTACACGTTGCGTCCGCTTCCCTTAGACGATCTCGCAAATCACTGATTTGCGAAACAGACAAACCTTTGTAGTCGATGACTAAAGCCATTTGAGCTTCATCTAAAAGCCCTTTCAGCTCTTCGACGATCGCCTTTTTGTCTTCTAGGGTTCTCCCCATTCTTGACTCACCTCCTTTTCGGGGTATTCAAAACAACAGTTGCGGAGTGTTCTACCGACAATAGCTTTACAAGAACAGAGAGCTCATATCTTCGAGGGTTTACTTCTACGAGTCGACTTCAACAGTCGAAAGCCAAAAAAAGCCTCTAGCTACACGCCAGAGGCTAACCATTTCTGAATATCGGATCTAGTGAGATCGATTCAGAATGGTTGTAAACGAAACACACTACAAAATGCGATTTCGTTGACCTCGGCAGGATGTTTAAGCGATCGCCCCTACTGTCTCTGGCTATACAACGTAGATATTAAGTTTTCTCTAATCTTGTGTGTGCTTGTTTTCCTCCGGTAGTCTCCAAACTTGAATACTAGCTATATCTGTGAGACGCTTGCTAATATCTTTGAAAGCTCAATTTTTTATTCAGTCTCTAGAAGACTATGAAAGCTCAGCTAGCTTTAAGTCACGCAGAGCGCTGATATCAACTTGAATCGAAGGCCCCATTGTTGCAGAGATACAGACACTTCGCCAGTAGCGACCTTTCGCACCCGATGGGCGATTGCGGTCGATACATTCTTGCAGAGCTTTGAGGTTGATCAATAAATCTTCTGCCTCAAAGGTCGCTTTGCCAAACATTACGTGAACGATACCTGTCCGGTCAGCCCTGAACTCAAGTTTACCGGCCTTGAATTCGGTAATGGCTTGAGCAATGTCAAACGTTACCGTCCCGCCCTTTGGAGAAGGCATAAGTCCACGAGGACCTAATAGCCGACCTAGCTTTGCCACCTGAGGCATGACATCTGGAGTCGCAATCAAAACATCAAAATCCAGATTCTGTTCTTTCTGAATTTCAGCAATTAGTTCCTCAGAACCTACGAGGTCAGCTCCTGCTTCTGAAGCTTCACTGACTTTTTCGCCACGAGCAATGACTGCAACGCGAACTTCCTGTCCTGTTCCTTTTGGAAGCGCGACCGTAGTTCGAAGTTGCTGATCCGTATATTTTGGATCGATACCAAGGCGAATGTGAGATTCTGCTGATTCTGAAAATTTGGCAGTAGCGGTTTCTTTGAGAAGATTGAGGGCTTCAATCGGCTCGTAAGGACGATCCTCGACTTTTTTAACCAGCTCTTGCATTCGACGCGACATTTTACGCGACATAAAATTCATTCTCCCGGGGTCAAACGAAGCTTAGCTTCTCCCCCATAAACGGCACAGTGTTAAATTGTAGCAGTTAAAGCAAACTAAATCGGGAAAATCGAAACATGCTCGATACAGCCTAAATTATCTCAACCATTTAGTCAGCGATTGTAACGCCCATGTTGTGAGCAGTGCCTTCGACAATGCGCATCGCAGCTTCTATATCATTCGCATTTAGGTCTGGCATCTTAGTTTCGGCAATCTCCTGAAGCTGTGCCCGCGAGATAGATCCCACTTTTCTGGATTTGGGCTCACCTGATCCTTTGTCGATTCCTGCGGCTTTCTTGATCAAAACAGATGCAGGAGGAGTCTTGAGGATAAACGTAAAGCTTCGATCTTCGAACACCGAAATCTCAACGGGAACAACCAGTCCAACTTTTTCAGCTGTTCTCGCGTTGTACTCCTTGCAAAATGCCATGATGTTGACACCGTGCTGACCTAATGCCGGCCCAATCGGAGGTGCAGGGTTAGCTTTTCCCGCAGGAATAGCGAGCTTAATAACAGTTACTACTTTCTTTGCCATCGATCTTCTTCACTTGATATCAATACTTGAACATTCGAACTACTGCCCTTAAACTGCGTTGAATGTTCAACAACAGGTTTAGCCTACGCTCACGAGTCTTAGAAAATCAGAGCCGTGAGAGAACTTTAGCTTCACAAGCCTTAGCCTGACTAAGTAAGCCCCTAGCTTTGCTTCTCAACTTGATTGAACTCTAACTCTACAGGAGTGTCGCGCCCAAAAATAGAAAGAAGCGCCTTCAATTTGCTTCGTTCAGGGCTGACTTCAATCACCTCGCCTTCAAAATCTTTAAATGGGCCTGACAAGACCAAAATCTTGTCTCCGGCTTCCATATCAATTTTGGCTACTGGCTGTTGTTCTTCAGCCTGCTTAAAGATGCGTTCCACCTCAGATGGAGAAAGAGGCATAGGCTTTACGTGACCCCGGCCCCGACCATAGCGCCGTTTTTGCTCTGCCCCAACGAAGTTGATGACGTTTGGTGTACTCTTCACGACCTGCCAAGCATCGTCATCCATCACCATGCGAATCAGGACATAGCCAGGAAAGACTTTCTCAGAAATCTCTTTGGGCTTACCGCTTTTTTGAGGTTTCAGAATGTGAGTTTGAGGAATTTCAATATTTAAGATGCGATCGGCAACATCTAGCGTTTCGATACGTTGCTCAAGGCTCAGCTTCACTCTGCGCTCACATCCTGAAGCAACTTGAACCGCGTACCAGCTAGAGCGACGACGACGCGCTTTTCCCTCTTCTCTATCATGAGCATCGTCAAGACCCTCATCGCCTTCGTCGCCTTGAACAGACTCGTCTTCGAAAGCTTCTAAGTTGTTGGATTCATCTGATGCAAACGTCATTAGAAGAGATACCTTTAGAAAACCTGCTTAGCAATCCACTGGAAGAGAGAGTCAACTAAATAGATGGTAGTTGCCGACAAAATGACCATCAAAATGACTGCAACTGACTCGCTAATCAACTGCTGTCGGCTTGGCCATACAACTTTGCCGAGTTCTTCCTTCGTTCCTTGAACGAACTCAACGGCGTTGAGTCCAGAAGACTGGTTTTGTACCTCTGCTTCCTTCTTGGTTGCCATATTAATCCCAACGCGGATAACTGCCTTATCTTGTGCCTAAGATGTGCGCTTTCGTGCGGTTCGTACGCGATCACTGACTTGGATGGGTTTAATTCATGAGGGTTCTTGGTTTCGAACCTTGTGAAACTTTTACAAGCCTCTCATTCACGATGATTTAAGACTCACAATCAAGTTTTACAAACTTTTGCGAATGACAGAAATCTACATCCAACGGGTCACCGTGCTGTTCGAGTAGTTCAAATACTTTTCAGGCACTTACTCGAAATGCATGAATTGAAACTGAACAATGAGAAAGACTTCTCAGACACAGCTAATAATCTTAACAGAAAAGGCTTCAATGTTGCGAAGCCTCTCTTTAGAAAATTAATAACGGTGACCAGTCGACGGTTAAGCGCGCCCTGGAGGACTCGAACCCCCGACATCAGGTTTTGGAGACCTGCGTTCTACCAACTGAACTAAGAGCGCCTGAGAGTACTACCGCAGTGATTACTGTATTTCAGTATTACACGTGATAGACCAGCACGATCTTAACACTTTGCCGTACAGCTTTACTGGAAAGTTTCCTGAGCCTCTTTTTCTATCGTCTTAGTTGCGCTTGAGGGTCAGTGCTCGGTCAAAACGCTGTTTCAGGCGAGTGGCCTTACCTACACGGTTGCGTAAGTAGTAGAGCTTGGCTCGACGAGCTTTGCCTCGACGCAAAACTGCGATGTCTGCAACACGAGGAGAGTGGAGTAGAAAAACACGTTCAACTCCAATCCCTTGAAAGATACGACGTACGGTCACAGTTTCGTTGATGCCACCATGCCGCATGGCAATAATCGTTCCCTCGTAGGGTTGAACTCTTTCTTTGCCCCCTTCACTAATACGAACACCGACTCGGACAGTGTCGCCGACATGAAGAACCGGTAGTTCGGCCTTCAGATGCCTTGCTTCAATGGATTTAATGATTTCCTGAGCGTTCATGACTTTTTATAAAACTCACAGTCTCCCATAATAAACTACGCTTCTCTATCAAGTAAAGCGGAATTTTTTACTGAGTTGCAGGTCTATTCCTATCAGGCATCTCGCTGATGTAGTGTAGACATGCGATCGCCTCCTTCAGAAAGGGAGTTCGTATTCTTACGCCCCTGACCGCTTTTGGTCTTCAAGCTTCACTGACCAGAACCTCACTGAGCTTGATATCTGTCTTCTTTACTTTGGCTCCTCACACATTGACTCAATTCCCACTATGACTTACTCGACTGATGTAACTCAGCTTGTTCGCTGGATGGCGGCTGACTTTAGCAATCAGGCTCAAGCCTTCGACAATCCGCCTTTGTTTGCTCACATTCGTGTCTGTATGCGGCCGCTGCCAGTCTCCCTCACGTCTGGTCTGGGGCTCTATCTTGAGCAAGCCTATGATTTTATGCTGGATCAGCCCTATCGATCACGGGTCTTAAATTTTGTGGAGACTAATGGCTGCATTGAAGTTGAGAATTATTCGATTCAAGACCAGGAAACTTTCTACGGTGCAGCACGGAATCTTGAGCTGTTGAAGACACTGACAGGCGATCGCCTCCAGAAAATGGCAGGCTGCACCTTTCAAGTGAAGTGGATTGGCGATCGTTTTAAGGGTCAAGTAGAGCCGGGGCGAGAGTGTCGCGTCGTGCGCAAGGGCAAAGAAACCTATCTCGATAGTGAGTTTGAGGTCAACGAACATCAGTTTCTGAGCTTAGATCGGGGACGAGACCCAGAAACTCACGAGCATATTTGGGGTTCGATTGCAGGCCCATTTCGCTTTGAGCGGCGACAGAGTTTTGCAGATGAACTTCGCTAATTTGTTCGTAAACTGATTCGTAAACCTGATAGATTTAACCGTGAAATGTGGCGTAGTTGACTATATCGAAATTCTTTCAATCCCCAGAAACTACAGAGTTGATTACACCACTCAAACATTTCTATAGCATTGTTCACAAACTTGAGGAAGCAGTGAAGCGGCGATCGCCCAACGAAGCCTATTCCTGCCTGTAAACGTACTGCTGAATCCTTACTCTGCTCAAATGTCCACACTGTCTTATCACCGTTCACGGTTGCTTGTAACGCTATGCGCATTGCACTTTTCACCGAAACATTTCTGCCTAAAGTTGACGGTATCGTTACCCGTCTGAGCCACACTGTTGATCATCTTCATCGATTGGGTGATGAAGTTTTGGTGGTCTCACCTGAAGGCGGTTTGAAAGAATATTGTGGTGCAAGAATTTATGGGGTTCCTGGTTTTCCGCTACCTCTGTATCCAGAGCTGAAACTGGCCTTGCCCCGCCCTGCTATCAGGCAGCAGTTAGAAGACTTTAAGCCTGATCTCGTTCACATTGTGAATCCGGCAGTATTAGGGTTGGGAGGACTTTACTACGCTAAAACGCTTGATGTTCCTCTGATTGCCTCGTACCATACGCATTTGCCTAAGTACCTAGAACACTACAGCTTAGGGATGTTAGAAGGAGTGTTGTGGGAACTCCTAAAGATGATGCACAATCAGGCGCAGATCAATCTTTGTACCTCAACCGCGATGCGAACCGAACTGACCGACCACGGTATTGAGCGAGTCGCAGTTTGGCAGCGGGGAGTCGATACTGAGCTATTTCGACCTGAGCTGGCATCTACTGAGATGCGATCGCACCTTACCCAAGGGCATCCCGATTCACCGTTGTTGCTCTATGTAGGGCGACTGTCTGCCGAAAAAGAAGTGGATCGGATCAAGTCTGTACTCGAAGCGATTCCCAATGCTCGCCTAGCCTTGGTGGGAGACGGCCCCTATCGCCAAGAGCTAGAGAATCTCTATGCCGATACCCCAACTCACTTCGTGGGATATCTGACGGGGAAAGATCTCGCTTCAGCGTTTGCTTCAGCAGATGCTTTTATCTTCCCCTCTCGAACTGAGACGCTTGGTTTGGTTTTGTTGGAAGCGATGGCGGCAGGTTGTCCCGTTGTTGCTGCTCGCTCTGGAGGCATTCCCGACATTGTCGAAGATGGGGTGAATGGCTACCTATTTGATCCGCAAGATGAAGATGGGGCGATCGCTGCAACTCAAAAGCTGTTTTCTAAAGAAAGTGAACGAGTGCTGTTGCGCCGTAACGCGAGAATGGAAGCGGAAAAATGGGGCTGGTCTGCGGCTACTCGACAGCTTCAGACGTTTTATCAAGAGGTGCTTCAAATGCCTAGCTTACCCACAGCCGCATAGCGGATATTGCAGGTTGTAGATAAGCCAACGATGATGCACTCGACCTCAAACCGAGTGTTAGCTGTCGAGTGCATCATCGTTGGCTTATTCCGCGACCCCGGCTAAAGTCGTTTGTTTCGCTAAACGAGCGTTGAGCTCAGCCATCAAGTCATCGCTATTGCGACGAGCTTCCCATCGACCTGAGCCGTTGCCTTTAATCGTCCACGTTCCTGACATGAACGTCTCGTCTTCGGAGATGGTGCCGCTGTAGTGAATGACATGGATAGACGTAATGACGTAGCGCTTGCTAAAGCTAATGCCCCGTCCGGTGACATCTCCGCTAATTTGCGCTTCTCCGAGAGGCCCGTCGTCAAGCACTCGCCCTGTGAGAGTATTTTGGGCCTGAACAAATGTGACTTCAAAGCGAGTCTGAGAGTCTCCCTGCCAATAACTTCCAAGCCACGCGCCGCTAATATCTGCCATTACGTCTCTCAGAGGATGAACATAGCATTCTGCATCTCTGGCGAGCATTGAAATGATAAAACGACGAACGTTGCAAAACGCCTGCCAATGCACAGAACTCCGTCAATCTTTCGTCTTTATCTATGCTGCTGCCCTACGACAATTTTTGCGCGGTACGGCTTAGAATGTCCAATTTTGTACTAAATGTTGTTGCGTGATGACTCCTACAGATTCTCTCGAAGCGTCTGATGACTTCTCCATGTTCTAAAACGACGATGCGATCAGCGAGTTTTGCTAAGGCAAGTCGATGGCTGACGACCACAGCCATCCGGTCTTGGGCAATGGTGCGAAAGATACGATACAGCTCTTGCTCATTCTTCGGGTCGAGGGCAGAAGTCGGTTCGTCAAAAATTAGACATTCAACTTGCGACAACCGTATGAGAGAACGGGCGATCGCCACTCTTTGCTACTGCCCCACCCGATAAATCCATGCTGTTTTCAAGCTGTTTTCCCAATGGAGCATCTAATCCTTGGAGTAACGTTTCAGTCAGAGAGTTGATGCCCGCTTCCTGAAGAACGGTCTGGAGAGCTGCATCTTCGTTTAGCTTTGGCTTATATCAGCGCATTGCTATAGCCCTAGCCAATATTTTCTCGAAGCGTCGCTGGAAATCGCGCATAGTCTTGCATCACAACGCCAATGCGCGATCGCAGCTCAGACAAATCGAGAGTTCTCAAGTTCTGGCTATTCCAAAAAATCGTTGAAGCACTACAAATAAAGCCAGGGCATTTCGGAGCAAACCACGTTGGCGGGGGCAGCCGTAGAGATTTGTAGATTCCGAAACCCTGGCGGTCAAGAAAGCCGAACCTAGTACCTGTAAGATAGGCCGTTTAATATACAGGCTCCAGGCTCGACATAAGCAGGTTGTTTCTTGGACACTTCAATGGTGTCTAATTTTTCGCTGAGCGTCGATAAGAAAAGATCAGAAAAAGTCAGGTAAAAGATCAGTTGTCTACCTGACGAGTGGGGCATACCGTGCTGTAAGCTCATTTTCCTAATGACCGAGTAGTCCTCACACAGGGAGTTGATTCTCTCTGAGGAGCTGATTCTCAGCTGACCGACTGAGGAGCTGGAGCATTGTGTTGGAGATAGTAGGCCAAAGAGAGAGAGAGCTGATGTGCTATGAGGTGAATGAGTAAAATGTCTTCTTTGATAACATTGAGCTGGCTCAACGGACTATCCCACTGCATGGACAAGATAGCAAACACTTGCCCTCGCTGCATCAGTGGAATGACAAGGTGGCTAGCGATCCTAGTTTGAAGATAGTACGGATGAGTTGACAAATGATCGTAATCGGCAGTGTCAGCAACGAGTTGAATTGAAGCAGTGGCGATCGCCTCTTGAATCAACGGTTCTTCAGCAAGAGCCTCAAGTCTCGTTATTGCGGAAGATTGGTACAGCCCTTGAGGCTGCGAAAAAGCGGCATTTTCATCCACAGGCTGAATGCAGCACACATCGGCAGAAAGCCCTTCGCTAAATGCCTCAGCCAAGTTATTCAGGGCGACCGACGGTGACACTGCGGAATGGTTTGTTTCCTGCACAATTTGGCTGAGAAGCTGAGCTTGTAACTGGGCTCTGTAGACGGCATCGGCCTGTTGTCTCAGCAACTGATAATTTTCAGTGGCGTGGATCACAACATTTTTCAAGTCGTTGGGATTCCAGGGCTTGGTGATGTATTTGTAGACTTGCCCAGCGTTGATGGCCTCGACCAGATCTTCCACATCGGTAAATCCTGTCAGAATGATGCGCACGGTGTTGGGAAACTGGGGTACTGTTTTGCTGAGAAACTCAGTTCCCTTCATTTCGGGCATCCGCTGATCGGAAATAATAACGGCGACTTCCCCTTCATTTTCCAGCATCTCTAGAGCTTCGGCTCCGCTCTCTGCTCTCAATACTTGAAATTCGCGTCGAAACGTCCGATACAGCAGGTCAAGATTGTCAGGTTCATCATCGACCACAAGAATTTTCAACTTTTGGGTGCGATCGAGTGCTGAAAGCTGCTCGCTCAACTTCTCAATTGAGGGCGTCGTCTGACTCATGGGACGTTAGCTCCTGGGTAAAAAGATGCAGTAAGACCGGACTCTCGTAGCTCAGTCCCAAATCTGGTCTGTTCATCTTGCTTTGGAGAGAAGCCAACGTGCCGTCTCTATAGAAAAGAAATTTTGGCGAGAGAACAAGAAATTAGCACATCAGTTTCCAGGTTAAGGATGGTTCTACCTGATTGGATACTTGAATGCTGAACACGTTGTTGATGGACTGATTTGGGAAGTCGGCATTTACCCACAACAGGGGGATATAGCTGACTACTTCAATAGTAAGAAGCCCTGATCCGCAAATTCTTGCCAAATGTTGGCAGTACCTGTAGCTGCACACCCTTTTTACATATGAACATTTTTTGGTGATAACGAACAGTCCCTAAAGAAAGTGCCTGCAATTTTGTGCGGCTGCTTTAGGTTGTCGCCCCCGGTGTAGTTTTTCGCTAATGAAAGTCAAACGTGTACCTTGCTCACGAATGTTAGCCTTGGCGAAGTCTCTCTGGCCTTAGATTGAGGTGGAATCGCTGCTGTTCAAATCGTAAGTCGCTGAGCTAGCAGCGGCATACTGTTTTGGCACTAAGTACAGAAAGACGAACCACCAAAGCGACACGACTGCTGCGACGGGGAGAACCATCCACCATTGATGAAATAGTAACCACAGCCCACTTGGCATCAAGATCCCGGTGAATATGATGCTCCAAGGCTGACACCACCAAGGTTTCGATTTCCAGATCGAAGGGGAAGACGATTGACTCATTGTGCTTACCGAATGGCGATCGCGCGTTGTTATTCTCAACTATAGCGATTGTGACGACACCCAACGCTAGGATTCTTTTCCACCAACTAGAAAATAGGTTGGCATCAGTCCTTTTCCTTTGACTTCAATAGAGCCTCGTGGAACACAGTGAAACTCATGCCGAATTTTTTGGTATGTAGCTTCAGTCACTTGAATGCTGTTTGCTATCCCGCTACTCTCCATGCGGCTAGCGACATTGACTGCATCTCCCCAGAGATCGTAGATGAATTTTTTCATGCCGATGACCCCTGCTACCACTGGGCCTGTGTTGATCCCGATACGAATTTGTATGGGAGATTCTGACTCAAGTGCAAACTGTTTTGTTTCTCTCAGCATGTCGAGTGCGATGTGGGCGATCGCCTCAGCGTGGCGGGTCTGCTTGAGTGGTAAGCCGCCCACAATCATGTAGGCATCTCCAATAGTTTTGATCTTTTCTAGCTCATATCGATCGGCTAGAACATCAAAGCGGGAAAAGAGCTGATTCAAAAGATTGACAACTTTAGTGGCAGAAAGCGTTGAGGACAGTTGGGTAAAGCCTACGATATCGGCAAAGAGAATCGTTGCTTCATCAAATTGTTTGGCGATCGCGCCCTGGTTTTGCTTAAGCTGCTCTGCAATGACCTTCGGTAATACGTTGAGCAATAGCTTTTCCGATTTTTCGCGCTCTAGCGCTAAAGCTGTTTCCATGTGCTTTCGTTCAGTGACGTTACGCACGATAAATACTACTTCATCCTCACCACAGGCGGCGACCCGAGCCTCATAGAAGCCTGACTTGTTATGAATTTCTAATTCGTATTCCAGTACTTGGATGTCTCCACTTGCCAGAGCCGCTCGGATCGCATCCATGTAGCGCTGAGCGAGTTCACTAGGTAGTACCTCGAAAATCGACTTTCCTAGTCGACACTTAGTATCAGGAATGAGTAAATCAATGCCTTTTGCTTCAATAAAATCTGCATAAATACCCTGAGAATCAAGCACAATGATCAGGTCTGGAATCGCTTGGAGGAGCGATCGCATCTTAAGTTGATTTGCTCGCAGAGCATCATCTACCTGTTGATGAGACGAACGCATTTGACTCAACTCAGCTTCGAGTTCAGCAACACGTTGGCGAAGATTTTGGACTTCAGAGGCATCTGAGTCGGAAGGGCAAGGTGACGATTCAGGAAGTGGCATGGAGCTAAGCCTAGTGATTGCAACCTAGGAGAAGCATTGTATTGGGGATGATGGTAAGCAGATTGATGGCGGTGCTGTAGATATAATTTTTCATGCAGAGCATATTGTGATTTACCAGCTCAAACTTCAGACAGCTCAAACTCTATTCTTTAGTTAACTTATCTGTTCCAAAACTGGCAAGCCAGAGTTCAAGCAGTTTGGATAACAATTCCGGATCGCCATCCTCCAATTTAGAAGGTTCTATTGAGTTCTTATATCTCGAGACACAGAAACTAATTTTGAGATAACGGGAACAATCTTGGCAAATAACCTTTCAAGAGACATTGCACAGATCATCTCATGGATTATCTGCTGGTGTAGTTCACTTCAATATTTGACTTCGACGGTTGCAGTCAAGCCGCTTGACTAGAGCAAGCCGAGTGGACGAGCCAATAGCAGGATGCATTGTTTGGAGATTCGTATAGACTAGTTCTCGGTATGACACGTAGTGTTCTGTTGCAAAATAGCATTTTGATGAGGCGAGGGGTGAAAAGATTGATGGGACAGCGAACACGTAAAAGCCTAGCGGTGTCTCAACTGATGCTTTTGATAGCGAGTCTGGGTGGAGTGGGCACTAGTGAGTTGCTCCTCACCCATCGGGCGATCGCTCAAGATGCGGCTGGCAGCGAAATGACAGTTCCTGGCGCTTCCCAGCTACTGGTGCCCCGCTCCGACATGGTCACTCCGTCGGCTTCTAGTCCTGCTAACGCTCCTGCTTCAAGCCGTCCTGTTATCACATCCCCTCCCGAAACGGTTGCTCCGGTGCAACCGTCTGCTCCCACTCGTCCTTCTCCCAGCCCTGCGTCTCCTTCTATCGACCTTTCCACCGTCAACTCTGAATTTTCGGTGACAGAAGAGGCCGAACCAGGGCATGGCAGTACTTACATTGATACGACCGACTACAGTTTGGGTGCAACCCCGCTGCCTTCTGTCGTACTTTCTGAGCGGTCTACAGGATGCAGTACAGTGATTCGTCAAGGACAGTCTGTTCCTGGTTCCATCTGTGGCTCGACCCGTCAAGCCGCAGGAGCTCAGGGCCGAGTGGCGCAGGGCCGAGTGGCCCAAGGCTCTGTCACCTATGGTTCTGCTCCTGATGCATTTCGCGTTGGTCCTTTGAGCGTTGGCCCAAACGGTATCCGCGTAACTCGTAGTCTCAACATTAATGACTACTATAATCGCACTCAGCGTCCGAGCTCCTTTGCAGGCAATGGAAACAGTAACCTGATGTTTCCGTTGTCGGCTTCTGCAATCATCACGTCACCGTTTGGCTGGCGGGTTCATCCCATCTTCGGTACTGCCCGAATGCATACGGGCACTGACTTGGCTGCTCCGACGGGAACACCTGTAGTTGCGGCCTACTCAGGACGAGTCACGGTTTCTGACTTTGTTGGAGGCTATGGATTGACGGTGGTCTTACGCCATGACGATCAAACGGCTGAAACCCTTTATGGACACTTGTCAGAAACGTTTGTGCGACCTGGAGAAAGAGTAGAGCAAGGAGACGTGATTGGACGAGTTGGCAGCACGGGCAACTCGACAGGCCCTCACCTCCACTTTGAACTCCGTAAACCGAGCGGTAACGGTTGGGTTGCCGTCAATACAGGCCCTCTCATTCAGTCGGCGATCGCCCAAGTTCAGCATGGCTTGCGTCTTGCTTCTGAGCTTGATGAAGATGAGCTAAACGAGATGTTAGTTGCCTTGGATATTCCAGACTATCTTCAGGGGGGTAAGAATGCCGTCAAATCGCCGGAGACAGATGGTAGGCAAAACCTCTCTAAAGCACAGAGCGAGTTATCCAGCACTTCAGAAGAGAATGCCAAACCTCAATAGCCCAGTGACATCTCAGCCATTGAATGCTTTTGGATAGGCATCTCTGAATAACCATCGAACGGGACGAATCATTTCGTTCCGTTTTTGGTGAATTTAGCCTGAGAACGATCGAATGAGCATGTATACCGCGAGGGCGATCAATAAGATGCGAAATAGCACTCCGACGGCCTGATCTGGAAGTTTGGGCAAAAGCCGAGAGCCAAACTGGGCACCTAGAATACCACCGATGCCTAAAGCGATGCCTGGAATCCACAGCACGTTGTTGTTGAGAGTGTGCTGCACTAACCCTGAAGCGGCGATCGCCACAATTGCTCCTAAGCTAGTCCTTACTGCTGCTTTGATTTGTTCTCCCAAAATCAGCATTTGGAGCGGCACCATCACCACTCCGCCGCCAACCCCAAACAGCCCAGACAACAGTCCTGCCAACAATCCGATCCCCGTGACGGAGCCAAATTGATAAGACTTTTCTGGCGGCTGCGCCTCGGAAGCATGACCCTGCACCTTGCCTCCAGCCTGATCTTCCTCTGCAATTGATGCGGCAGTTTCTCGTGCGTGCTGCTGCTCTTGCTTTGCCAGCCGTTTTCGCAAGCTCATCAGAAAGATGGTGATGATCAACAATAGGGCAAAGCCCAGCGATAAGAGTCGGTCAGGGAGGCGATCGCCAATCCATGCACCCACTTGAGCGGTCAGAATGCCAAATGCTGCCAAGTTGAGAGATATTTTCCAGTTGAGTTCTCCTGCTCTCAGATTTCGCAGGCTTCCTGAAGTGGCGCTAAGGAAAACCCCAATTAGGCTGGTTGCTGTTGCTTGAATCGTGCTAGCTCCAGAAAGAATTAAGGCAGGAACGAGCAGCAACCCGCCGCCGATTCCCAGCAGTCCGGCCAGTACTCCTGTAAAAATTCCAAACAGCAGCAACAACCCCCATCCAAGGGGTGTATCTAACATCATGAACTCTCACCCGTAAATGCTTATTATCTATTGTTTTCTTGAATCGTCTCGCCCTGTCTTTCTTTCTAAAATGCTCATAATGTCTTGATGCGATTCCAGAAATAAAACGGATTTAGGCGAAGATAGAACGCTTGCTGATAATACCTTAGATAAGGTTCACATCTGGCTTTGATGACGGGTTTGATTATGGAGCCATGATGTAACAATCTGAGCCATGTCTGGAGCTGCTGAATGGTTGACGAGGAACCCATCGATCTGCTTTAGACAATTATGTGTTTTTCATAAAATCGCAGCTCTCGATACATACCAACACTGTCTGATAGGCTAATTTTTTGCTTCATCAGGCTTTTGAGGTATTCATGAACAGACGCACTCTGCTCCGGTTGGTGGGTCGAGCCGGGGGCACTGCCGCTGTGCTGACTACGATGAAAGCAATGGGGCTGCTGCATGCGGGAGCGAGCGGAGCGGAGCGTCCCAATCTTCCCTCTGGTTCTGGCGCAGGGGTGAAGGTCGCGATTCTTGGCGCGGGCATTGCAGGGATGACGGCAGCTTACGAGCTGTCCAAAGCAGGCTATGACTGCTCGATTCTAGAAGCGCGCGATCGCCCAGGAGGCCGCTGCTGGACCATCCGAGGCGGCGACACGATTCAGGAAACGGATAGCACCCAAACCTGTACGTTCGAGTCCGCCGACTATCTTTACATCAATTCTGGTCCTGCTCGAATTCCCTATCATCATCAGGGTATTTTGGGCTACTGCAAAGAGTTTGGTGTTCCGCTGCAGGTCATTGTTAATGACAATCGAGCCTGCTTTTTTCAGGACGATGCGGCATTTGGTGGTGAACCTGTGCTCAACCGTCGAGCTACGAATGATAGTCGGGGCTACATCTCTGAGTTGCTTGCCAAAGCCATTAGCCAAAACGCTTTAGAATCAGAAATTTCAGTCGAAGACCAAGAGCGTATTATTAGTATGGTTGCTCGCTTTGGTGACCTCAATGAAGATTTGCTCTACACAGGTTCAAGCCGAGCGGGTTATGCCGAAGCTCCAGGGGCTGGTCTGAAATCTGGGGAACTCTATAGTCCTTTAAACTTTTCGGAACTGCTCAAGTCAGATTTCTGGCAATACAAAATGCACTTTGGTGAGGGCTTTACCCAGGCTGCAACCATGATGGAACCTGTGGGTGGCATGGATCGGATTGCCGATGCTTTTGCTGAGCAAGTGGGGCATTTAATCACTTACAACGCAGAAGTAGCAGAAATCCGAAAAACAGGTTCGGGTACGCGGCTGGTCTATCTCGACAAGACCACAGGAGCAGAGAAAGCTCTGGATGCAGATTTTGTGATTTGCACACTGCCACTATCGATGCTCAATACACTCAACTCAGACTTTGCCCCTGAGTATAAAGACGCGATCGCCACGGGTGCGACTTCCTATGTCAACGCGGTGAAACATGGATTTCAGGCGAAGCGACGTTTTTGGGAAGAAGATGATCAGATCTATGGGGGAATTTCGTGGACGACACGAGATATTACTCAAATCTGGTATCCTTCCTCAGGATTCCATCAGCCGACAGGCGTTATCGTCGGGGCCTATATTTGGAGTAATGAAATTGGCGATCGCATCGCCGCTCTCCCCATTGCTGAGCGTCTCCAAAGGGCAGTTATCGACGGCCAAGCCATTCACCCCAACTACGCAGAAGAGCTAAACCTCAGTACCGGATTGAGCGTAGCCTGGGGCAAAATTCCTTACAGTCTTGGTGGCTGGATTGATTGGGAACCCGAAGATCGCGAGACGGTATATCCTGTGCTCACCGAACCCGATGGCTCAATTTTCTTCGCTGGAGAGCACCTGAGCTATTTAACGGGATGGCAAGAAGGGGCAGTGCTCTCTGCCCATAATGCGGTGCGGGGCATTTCAGCACGATTGCAAGCATTGCAAGCTTAGGCATTTCATCCGTAACGAGATGGACTATTAAACCCACAAGGAGCTGAAGTTATGATTAAGCAGTGGAAACGGGCTGGAATACCACTGGTGCTCGTCGGCTTGGCGATCGCCCTTCTCATTACCGTCTCATTCCCAACGGGAACCCAAGCCCAAACCTCAGAAATTATTCGCTATCCTATTCCCGATTCTGATTTTCCGATCGCTCGTGCCGTTGAACTGCCTGCTGATGCCAAACTCGTTTACGTCAGCGGACAAGTGCCTCCCGTGGTGAATTCGGAGGTTGCCCGCGACTCCGTTGAAGCATTTGGCGATACGAAAACCCAAACTATCGGGGTTTTAGAGCGCATCCAGTCCATTCTCAGTGACGCAGGCTTGACGATAGGGGATGTTGTAAAAATGCAGGTATTCCTCGTAGGCGATCCCGCAAGTGAGGACATCATGGACTTTGCTGGATTTATGGAAGGCTATACGCAGTTTTTTGGCACCGAATCTCAGCCGAATCTTCCGGCTCGATCGGCCATGCAAGTTGCTGGATTAGTGAATCCAGGTTGGCTAGTTGAAATTGAGGTGATTGCTGCAAAGCAGGATTGAGCAGTCTCGGCGTTTGCCCAACATGTATTTCTCGATATGAAAAGCGCGATCGCCACAATGGAGCGATCGCGCTTTCGCGTCTGGTCATCCTTTCACATGAAAGCGATACAAAGGGTCAAGTCAATATCGCTTTTCGGAGAAATTTGTTTGGCCGTTTAGTCGCAGTTATACGCCTGCGCCAGCCGCAACGCGCTCGTTCCCAACAGCCTTACTGTTGCCTGCGGGGCCGGTTTCGCCTTCGATGAATGAGCGCAACATCCAGGCCATTTCCTCATGCTGTTGCATAAGCCCAGTCAAGAAATCAGTTGTTCCTTGATCATCGAATGATTCGTCACACTGACTGATGTGATCTCGCAGGTTTCGAATAATCTGCTCGTGGTCTTCAACCAAGCGCTCTACCATCTGGGTTGCATTCGGGATGTCACCCGGATGCTCTTGGATCGTTGTCAGCTTCAAAAAGCTGTCAGCGGTTCCAGCAGGGTATCCACCCAGCATTCGAACACGCTCTGCAATCTCGTCGATGTTGAGGGCGATCGCTTCGTATTGCTCTTGCCACATCTCATGCAAGCTACGGAAGCGGGGCCCGACTACATCCCAGTGATACTTGCGCGTCTTGATCAAAAGCAGATATGCGTCTGCTAGGTCTGCATTGAGTAAGCCAATAACGCCTTCGCGCTGCTGGGGTGTAAGTCCAATGTTTGGAGTAATCATATATTGTTTGCCTCGGTTTGCTACAAATTTTTATTTCACGGCAAAGCAAGCAATGAGCTTGCATGCCAAACTGAGTCAGTGAAAAGTGAAAGTAGAGTGACCTGCTCTAAAACTTTTTCGCCGCTTGGTCAAAAGCGTTTTGCAGCTCAACCCAAGCACTTTCAAACCCGGCTTGAATGTCTTGCCACGCATCAGCGCTAGAGCTTTGCAGCTCTTTTAGCTTCAGTTCAGCAGCCTGTTGCTTAGCATTTAACTCTTCCAAAGTGCTGGCATAATTAGCTTTTGCCTCTGCTTTGGATAGCTCGGCTTTTGCTCTCATCTCTTTGACCTGAGCATTGAGCTTGTCCAGCTCTGCCTCTACCTTCTGCTGATAGGCTTCTTTTTTCAGTTGGATGTTTTTTGTTGTAGTCATTCAAAAACCTCTGTAAACGTCGATCAAGCGGAACCTTCGTCGTTCCAATTAAAGTCTTGAATTCAAGTCTCGGTCTGCTGTCTAGACCTTGAATTTGAACCCAGCGGCT